>LDZT01000044.1_pt1 | contig 23041 bp, 26 predicted proteins | sample 615521 | NCBI WGS metagenome assembly LDZT01 (sample SAMN03408292, study PRJNA278302) | terrestrial metagenome | isolation source: oil reservoir sample SB1 | place: USA: Alaska, North Slope, Schrader Bluff formation | collected 2011-09
AAACGACCTCCAGGGGTTCCGTATATCTCCTGAACGCTTCCCGCGCCAAGTAATCTACATGCTTGGCCGGATTTTGCAGGTTAGGCTCATAAGTATTGGTCATGACTTAGCACCACCTACAACTGGTGCATTGCGCAGAAAGGCGATCCGGGCAGAGCCGCCTTCTTACACCGCTCACCGTTTTTGTTTGTCGCCTGACACCGGCCGTCAGGACTGTCGGTGGCTATACTTTGAGGTTCTTTTTTCTCCGGTTGAACATCCTTCTCTGGAGATTTATCTTCCGGGGCTTTATCGACATTAGTATCTTCGCTACCGTCTCCATCCTCCGCATCCTTTTCCGCTGGCTGGGATTCGGATTTGGGAGCGCTTGAGAGAACAATAGTTCCGCCTCCGTCGGGATGTTCAAAATCATAGCCGCCGTCTGGTAGTTGCCGCCGGCAGGACATGAGGAAGTTGTAGATTTCTTCTTCAACTTCCGCCAATCCCGCCGGGTCAAATTCTACCTTGAACTGGCGGTTGGTTCCTGGAATACAACCGCTAGTGGACCGGTGCACCCGTGACCGGATCGTACGCATTCCGATCACCCTCCTTTACTGCAACCGGCCGACGTTCTTGAAGATCACCTGACGTTCCGGAGCCTTTACCACAAGCACGTGGTACAGCAAGAGCAGGAACTCGATGGTGGTGCTGACGATGGCCAGTGGGAATTTAATTAACGGCGTCATTTGAGCAATCGCTAAATCCGCCGGATTGCGGTCCAGTAGGGCCACATAACCCGTGAAGGGTATCCTCTGGTTCTTGTCTACGTGGAAAGCGTTACCGCTACCAGGTTGTGGAATAACGGCGATAAACCCAGCCTCTTTATAATCGGCGGTCGTGCCACGGTAAATGCGGTACCCGGTAGCTCCGGCAACTCGGGCGATCTCCACGGTTACCTGCTGGCCAGCAGCGACCGTTACGGCAGCAGAAGCAGTGGTTAAACCCTCGCCCGAATCATTGATAGGTGACGCAAAGTAGTAATAAGTGCCGGCCGTCATTTTGGAACTACCGGCAGGGTTTGCGGCACCTGCCGTACCTGTCACCGTTGCAGGCGCATCGGGAGCGCCGGGATCCGGCCCGCCATTTTCCGGGTCATCAATGGTATTCTTTAAGGGCCTTGAGCCGTCAACTTCTTCAAAGAAGACGGAAGGCTCGTAAGGTACATAACCGAAGTTGGTGGCATGTCCGCGCAGAGGTTCGCCAGCGACAAAGGGTCCGCGGTTAGCCTCAATGCCCAGCATGACGCGCTCGGCCTGGAGCTTCAGCTTGGACAGATCGCTCAGTACAAAGGGAGACATAAAGGCTTGAACATTGCCGGCGAAGTTGCGCAGCTTGCCTTCCTGATAGATTTTATAGGACGCCTCTTCGACATGCTCGAAGCTAAAAGGTTGCCCCTGCAGGTCAATGATGTTATCTGGCTTCTGGGCCTCCATCTGGCGGATAATCCCGTCATAGTTAACCTCGTTGCCGCTTTCGTCTGTGATACGGCTGTCGCCGAACATCAGCCACCGCTCGATCTTCTCAAGCAGTTCCAGGGTGCCGTTGCGGTTTTCCTCGGCGACCGGATCCACCTGAGTCCCGCCAAGTTGACCGGTAAGGGTCATCTGGTGGGTAACCCCACGCCGGACACCAAGGTATTTGTTGTAGACGCCGAACCGCTGGTACTTGCTCACGCCGCCGTTGGGCGTACCGCCTTCCCGGAAACCAGGGGCGCTACGGCCGCCACCGTAAGAACGGCGCCGATTCCATTCGTAATACGGCTGTGCGGAAGGCACTTTGCTTAACCAGTTGAACAGTACCAGGTGCTGCTCTTCAAACAGCACGGAAGTCATGGTAGCATCCAGGTTCTGCAGGTTAATGGGTTGATCGGTCATGCCTGTGCCGCTCACGAACTGAGTGGCCAGGGCCTTGGCCAGATCTTCAACGATTTTGTCTGAACTGAACTGGGGGCCAAAGTATTCTTTGCCCAGTTCTTCGTAGCTTTTCACCAGCCGGCGTTCCTGAAAGGCGCCGGGCGGTACCGCTAAAGCTGCCACTATTACCCTCTCCTTTCTACTGCCTTTTTACTGACTCAGGTATGCCTGGCGGATATCTGCCGGCAACATTTGCACAACGTCATCCACCGGGCGAGTGTCCAACAGCGAGAGCCACCGCGGTTCCAGTTTCCCGTCTTCCACGGCTTTTTTAAGACCGCCCTGAAGCTGGGACTTGGTGATAGTGCCAGCTGCGGCCGGCTTGCGCCCGCTGAAATTGATGTGTACACCCGGGGATGTTGACCGCACTGGCTGGCTGGCCCATTCCTCCAGGTTCTTCAGAATGGCCTGCTGGCTCTTCATCATAACCATTACAGCCTGTCCTATGGCGGCCACTTTCTCGTTGATATCCACAATGTCGCCGTGGACATTTGACAGGCTCTTACCCAATACGTCGGTCATGTGGGCCAGGGCGTCGGATGCCTCAACTACTTCCTCAAAGCTTTCATTCTCCAGAAGATCCGCATAGAAATCTTCTTGGGTCATGGCCTTGCGCATAGGTTCGGCGTCCTCGTCATCGCGGCCGGATTTGTCAATGGTAGCTTTGCCTTTGGCGCCAGGACCTTTGACGGTGCGCTTGGACTTGGGTTCGGGCGGCACATCGTCCATGTCTTCAATATCTCCACCCATATTGCGCTTCTCATCTTTACCCCGCTCGATTCCGGCCTTCTTGGCGGTCTTGTCCAGGTCTTTGCTGTCCTCATCCTTGGCGTCATCGGCATCATAATCGGGATCGTCGGCGTCGTCTTCATCAACCAGGTCCTTGGGAAGCTTCTTGGCCTTGAAAAGGCCGGTCAGGTTCTCAATGGATTTGGTTAACGACTTGATGATACCGCCACTCTCATTGCTGCTGTCGCTCAGTTCGGCATCCAGTTCTTCCGCTGCTTTGCGGATGGCTTCATCCTGCTTGCTCACGTTATTCCCTCTCCTTTCTTTTGGCCTTAAACTCCGCAGGTAGCTATGCGCTTGACCAGGGCTTTAGCTACTTCCGGATCCATTCCCTTGCATTTCACCAGGTGCTGGATAGCACCGTAACGGCCTTGCTTGTACCTGCCTTGCTTGTCAAAGCAATCATTCTGGCAGTCACCCCAGAGGACCGACGTAATTTGCCCGTCCAGGTTTTGAAGTTTTATCGGTTGGGCGCTTTCCGTTGACATGGCTTTTCCGAAAAACGACTTCACCAGTTCGGCGTAGGTATACGTGTTGATGGGTTGGTGGGTTAATGCCAGGTTGCGCACGACGGCTTTCTCGATTCGCTTGCCCCGGCGAGACAGTATGCCTCCTTCCACAGACCAACCCAAACGCCGCTTGGAATATGGACCCGCTTTTTCCATAGATTCGATCAGGCTCCATGTTGCGTCGGCCCGGGGATGCCCCTCGTAAAGAAATCCTTTGACCCACAATCCCTGTGGCCTTATTTCCACCTCAAGCGGTTCGCCGATGATATTCTCTGGCCCGGGTTGGTGATCCCAGTTGATAAAACCTTCCTTCTCCAGCGGATCATAGATGAGCCCCTTCTGGATCACGATCTCTTTTTGCAGGTCCTCCTCTTCAGTGGAAGCAATGCCCTGGACCAGGCGTGCCGGTCCGTCACCGGATTGACTCTTTTGTAGTGGGAACCATAACCGAAAATGATGCTCCTCCATGCCTATACCACCCCGCGCCTGCTCCATGCGTAGTTTACATCTTGAGCAGCGGCAGCATTGTTCGTCACACGGATGGTGAAGCCGGTCGGAGTAATCCCGGCTGTGACCACGGCGACTGCGGCATCAGGCGTGCCTGTGGACACCTGCGGGAATTCCGCCAGTCCCAGGGCGTCATGAGCGATACTGACATCCACCGATGCTCCCGCCCCAACCCCTGCCGCTGTACCGTTACCGCTGCGGGTAACAGTCTTCAGGGCGCGCTCCTCTACTGAATCGTCATCCAGGCCGGTGCCTTCCTGGATCTTCTTGATGGTTGTACCCAGCTTGACTTCTTTAGTAGCCGGACTTTCATCATTGAGTAATCTCTCTTCTTTGGAGGTGAGACTCACCAAATACCCCTCCTTTCCCTGATCATTTCGCCCGAAATGAGAAAAGCCGACCGTCGGACGGGTTGCCCCGTTTCCGATAGCCGGCTTATGCTCCTCCGGTCATTCGACCGAGCCTGTGCCGCTATACTGATTTTAGCCTAGCAGGGAAGGATAAAATTAGCAAGTAGATGGTGTTAATGTCCCGCTAAGACAGCAACTTATAACATTATCCTTGGCTCAATTTTTAATGTTAAGCGTGGAAAGCCGCCGTGTTCTGCTGCTTCATCCGGAAAACTATGAAGCAATTTAAAAAGAAGTAAATTCTTCAAAGACCAGCCACACCGTTGTTCCCATGCCAGCAGGGCATTATTAATAGTGTGTTTTATTGCCGCTTTACATATGGGTGAATTAGGTTCGCCTATAAATTTTTCCAACATGTTCGGCATATCCAGTTCCTTGTGTATGAAGGCAGCGAACTCGGAGTAAATCTGGTCGAATTTTTCGCGATCTTCCGGTGGCACCAGATAAATGGCATCGGCATTAAGGAATCCAATATTTATATCGCTATATTCACCTTCGATAAACACTTCGCAATATTTCTCCACCAACATGGGTAAAATAGTATTCGCAGTTATCCGGTTTGGAAAGTTAGGATTTTGACTCACGATATCAACTCCTTTATGAGCTTTTTACCGGCCATGCCCGTTTTATTCTCTTCTTTCAGGCGATCTCTGGCAACCTTTTCTTCAATCGCTGTTATGATATAGTCATTCAGGCTTACCCCCGCCGCCTTTGCTGCTTCTTCATAAACCGCCTTGCGGCCCTTTTTAACATATGGGTAAAGCCTATCGTAATTTTCGGCGTTATATTTGTTCTTTGCCTTGGTTGCCGCCGTGCCTTTTCTCTTCATGATTTTTACACCTTCCTTTTAGATTATTATAACTTTCCCTTATATCTCACGCAAGTATATTTTAACGTGAGTATATTTTAAAAAAATTTCGCCTTTCCCCCTTTACAATATACTCACGTGAGTATATAATCATAGATAAGGAATAGAAATTATTTAAGCGGAGGTAATTGAAATGCTATACAGTGAATTCTTAAACGGAACAGGTGCCCCGCAAAACGCCGACACCTACAACCAATATAAGGAAATCGAAGCTATTTACATGGACCGTGAAAGTATGACGAAGGTTGAAGCCTATAGGCTGTGGAAGCGTCGCTATGGTGAAAAGTCCAACAAGCCCCGCGCAAAGGAATTACGGGAAATTAAAGAGGCTATCCGGGAATTTAAGAACGCCCGAAAGTATGTAGGCGCGCAGGCAGCGGAAATTGCACGGGGTTACGAAGATAGCATTGCAGAATACCGGGCACAGTTGAAGCCGGACGGTGGTTGGTCAAATTATTGGACCATGAAAGACATTGAACGCCTTGAAAGCATCCGTGACCGCGAAATCTACAACCTTTACGAAAGCTACGGCAACGATGCCACAATTCATATTATCTATACTGATGGAAGCGAATGTATAGCAAGCGGCACGGAGATTGTCACAGGGGAAATAACCCCCAAAATGCAACATATCGCCTACGCGCACTATCAAGACGGCTGGACCGAATACGATACGTTGACTGGCTGCCTTGACGATATATGGAACCTGGAAGAAGATGAAGGGGTGGAAGCCCGCGAACAGTATTTTAATGGCGTAGAAATTAAATTTAATACAGCCTGGGGGAGAAAGCACAAGACAGCTTAAAAGATATCCACTAACCACGCAAGCCGGGCCGGGAGCCTATCCCGGCAGAAAGGGGAATCTCCCGTGAAAACATGGTGTCCAATAGTTAAAGATTTACTTAAGATGGATGAGTGTACCGAGTGTTATTACCACGAGGAAAATAAATGCACTTACAGATCATCACATGGGCAGCCTTTGCCGATAAAGGCTCAACCTCCTTGCGCACATAGTTCGTCACGGCGTCCACTACCGGGTTAGGGGGTTGGCCTGGATGAATCCAGGAGTTCGGATCGCTCTTGTCGCTGACCGCCCGGAAGGTTAAGTAAATGCTTTGTTTTTGCTGTCCATATGTTTTCTGTATCCGTACCATTCCCGCGAACGGGCTGGACTTCCAGGCGTAAGCGTCGGTCATGGGGTTTTCTTTGCCCCGGCGCTCTGCCTCGACAGCAGTATAAAAGGGGTTCTTAACGGCTCCCGGGTACTCGCCAGTAGCGAGTTCCAGCCTCGATCCCCACTGCACCTTTCCGCCCGGCTCGGTTTGCTTTGAAGGCGCAAAGCTTTCAGCGGTCACGGTCTGGGCAATGGAGACAGGCATAACTGGAAAGTGCCGGCTCTGGTACTGCTCATTCGGCAGAAGATATCTGAAGGGCACGATATTATATCGCCCACCTTTTTTAGTTTGGCGAGCTTTCGGTCCATTCAACAATCCTGGCTTCATGTCAAAACTGGCGTATCCTTCCTCAATCATCATGGCCCGGGCATAAGTGCTAATCACCGCGCCGGTAAAGGCGTCGCCATTAAACGGATACTGAAAGGCGTCAGGAGTGGTCAGGCTTGCGTAATAACCGTCTGAGAACACTGGCTTGGTCATCCCCGGCAGCAGCATGCCGTAAACTGCAGCCTGCCACACTGCCTGGACCCGGCGGGTCTCGACGGCAATCTGAGTTTTCAGGTTCGACCAACTCGTTTCTATATTGTCCGCTTCCCTCAATAATTCGGAGAGATCTACGATCAACCCAAACACTCACGCCACCTCCCGCGGGAATACCAGATGTCGGCGCCGCAGCAATACCCGCTCCCCGAGATAATCGCCCCGCTCAAAGCGAATCCCGGGCGGCACAAAACAAACCCACTCAAAGAAGGCATTGTACTTGACTGAATACAAGTTTCCCGCTGCCGGTTGAGGCCTACCAGCCAGCCAGGTTATGGACCGGCCGTCAATCGTAAAATCAAGATCGGGTTTATATGAAGTGGTCGCTCCTGTGGCCACGTCCACAGTCACGCATGCCAGAATCTCGGCCGCTTCATAATAGAGTTCGTCTGCGGCACCCGCGCCCCGTCTAATAAGTTCTCCTTCCCATGGTTCGCCCTGCGCCCAGGTAAACTTGATCAGGTCATAATCGCCTGGTTGACGGGCCGTCAAGTCAGGGATAAAAACACAATCGCCCGGGCGGGCGATTCCTGTCTCAGCGAGATCCTTTTGCCCCTGGATGCCGACAATGACGCCTCTTATTTCCATCGGTTCCCGGTACAGCCATCCCGTACCCCCGCAGGCCGGGCAACTGACCTGGGCTCTATTGGCGTCGCCGTTGGTGGAGCAGGGGCACTTCATGCCAAGGTAATGCACCACCCAGTCACCGCGGCGCCGGATAAGATCTCGCTGCTTGGGCAGGTTAATTTTTGTATTGCGCATCACCGTCACCGCCTTAAACAGTCTGGCTGTCAGCCGTCTTTGGCATTTCCTTTGGAGGAATCAGGATTACGGCATGGGGGAGGAAGGATAAAGATTTTCTGCTGGCAGTTATGGCTACAATCATTTGCTCCAATGCTTTATCGGGCAACTTTTTCATGGCTGGCGTTTCGCGGCCGTCGTGACCGTCAACATAGGCCACAATCCCCATTTCTTCGATAGCCTCACCCTTGGAAACATTCTCCCAGGCCGAACCGAAAGAGACTAATGCTATCATCCAGATCGACATCGGGGACAGCTTGCGCCACCTCGGCATTACTCGAATCGCCCGGCTCATTGGTTGCACCACCGCATCCTAATAGAACTACTGCCATTGTGAACAAAACGCACAAGAGAAGGGGAAGACGCTTCATAATACCACCACCGGAATCCCTCCAAACTTTTGTTTTAGCCGGCGCAAGTTTCCTTCGCCAACCCGATCACCGTAGAACCACTTCTGGTGTTCATCAATAGTAGCGGAATAGATTCCATAAACAGCAGAAGAGGTGTAACCGACGCTCTCGGAGATGCCGTCACGTCCAATGGACTCGGAAGCGTATCCAGCCCGGTAGGCGGCGCCGGCAACGTTCAGAATGTCCATGGTCGCTTTTCGGGCAATTGCCTCCCGCAAGACCTCTCTTTCTCCATATAGGTCCCGCAAGCCGAAGACCCCCCGGAAGTGCCAGAAGTCCGGCACATAGTCGTATGTGTAGAAAAGCTGAAATACAGCCGCTCCATAGAACTGCCAGTTAATGGCCGCCCCCCGGCGGGGTACCAGGGAGACCTGCCCCGTCTTCTCAGTCCATGTGTGCCACTCGCCGGGCACGTTTACCACCCGGCTGTCCTGAAACCATCCCTCAAGCCGTTCAAGGAATAACAATGGACGGTAGGGAAGTTGGATGCTGACCCATTGCAGGCGATTCCGCGGCCGATAATACGATACTGCTTCCCGCCGCTCGTCATAATATTCCCCGTCCTGGATATCTGTAACAACAACCGTGGGTTCAAGGTAGATGTTGATCTGGCTCTCCAGCCAGGCCTTGGCTTTCCAGATCCAATCGCGCACAACCTCGTCGGTCATCTCTGCGTGGTCAATCAAAATTTCATCCTGCGCTGCTGCCACCGGCAAGTCAAAGGGGATAACATCGATCCTGATATAGCTTTGTCCGCGACGGTCTTTTAAAATAAGTTCAGCTTCGTCATCCGGAACGACCACCCCCGGGCCGCCGGACCAGGATAGGGTGCGAGCCACGGGATCCCAGTTTAACGAAAAGGTTCCTACGTCGTGATTCTGTTCGACGTATCCAATGGAAACTCCTGCCACGTTCATGGGTTGATTTCGTGGCAACAATATCTCAGCTGAACTAAGCGTGGCCCCGAATAACCAGCTATCCCGCAACTCTTTAACGGTCATAATGGAAACCGGTATCCGCTCCGATGCCGGCGCCGCCCCGGGACTGGTTGGACTGTCAACCTGAACGCGATAAAAACCCTGTGTCGCCGCGGGTATGCCGTGCGAATCGCGAATATTGTTCAGATCAAATGTAAAGACGTGCCCACGGGAATAGTCACCATCGCCCAAGGTTGTTTCCTGTTCCGCTATTAAAATCTGGCTGTCTCCCCGCGGGTTTAATCTGTATAACCCGCAACGGATTACCTCTCCAGCCAGGCCGGTTGCCGGCAGGGGAGTAGCGCGCACCCGCATGTTATTAGCATTCACGGCTGCGCCATAGCGGGAATATTCTTTGCGGTCCAACTTAACATTCAAGCTACTGATTGGCACCGGCTTTCACCCCCTTGGATGACTTGAGCAATATAGATTTCCGAAGGCGCTCATTAACCTCTGAATCAGGCTGGACCTCGCTGCGGCATTTTGGACAGATTAAAATCAAGCTACCATCGGATTTAAGGAGAAGGTAGCGATTGCGCAGCAGAAGCTGACCACCCTCTATCTCTTTAGTTAGCTTTTCTCGGCAGTTCGGACAGCGCAACGGCTACCCCTCCAATCGTTCCACTATACATTCCTGGTCTTATGCAGATAATCCCTGATGCCTAAACTCTTATTGATCTCACTGTGTTCCTCTGCTTCTTCCGGGCATTCTTTTGGTGGCGCTTGGCGGATACTTTTCGCTCGGCTTTTCTCAACCGGCACGTAAACCGCCCGCACCTTCTCTTTAGGGCCAATTTCTATTTTGCCATTAGCCATCTTGTAAAACACTCTGTACCGTTCGGCGCCTTTCCGAACTATGACATAGTTGGGATAGATGTCCTCAATCCAAGGGTATGGATCCATAGCCGGTTCGGTAGCTGCGCCTTTGGCGGGTCCCATATATTCCTTGATGGCAAGATCTAACGCTCCCCGCAGTTCCTCCATTCCCATATCAGGTCCCGCTGTCTTCGGTGGCCAATTGTGGCCACCTACAAGGAGCCCCGATTTTTTAAAAGACCTGATCATGTAAAGTTGACCATTACGGCCCTTGGCCAGACTCCGGGCCATGCTCTTATCCCCCTTCATACGCTGATAGATTCCCATAACCAGCCGATAAAACCGTTTACTGCCTTCATTGACACCCTTGTATTGCTTTTGGACAATCTCCTTAGCCCGCTCCCACAGTTCCTCGTCATGCTCGGTTTTGGCAACATTGGCCGGCATAAGACAGCACCCCCTTTCTAATGTTTGACCTCGTTGGTATTTCGCGCGAAATACACCCCACCACAAGGTACACGCTCATAAGCTTTTTCATCTGGCCCGGCATCTGCTCCTTCGTTAGCCAGGCAAGGAAAGTGGATACACTCTTGACAGTTCACCATCTCCGCGCCGTATATCTCCCATCCTCCGGCCAGAACCAGGGCCCGCTTCCCGGTAGCCTGCTCGATTTGCGGCACAAACTGTTGGATTACATGCTGCAGGTATTCGCCGGGAGCGGTGGGAGGGGCGGTCAATACTATCATGTTCTCGATTTCCTGTCTGGTCAGGACCTGGTTGAATACCATGAGCTGGCCGGCCGGAATAGAGCGGGCTATTATCCGGTAAAACTCAGCACCCATCGACATTACCACCTTTCGCGGGCAGGCCTGACGCCCAGGAATATCGGCGCCGGGTGTGATGCCGACTTTCTTAATCTCACCGCTGCAATCTCAGTCAGTGCCTTTCGAGGATTAACGCTTTTTTGAACCTTAATTTCTTCGTCTATTATCATTATTTTTTTAGGGTCGAATATTACTATTTCGGGAGCGTTTTTTATCCCAAATTGCTTAGGAACTGAGATAATGCAGTCAAAACCGGCTTCTTTTAAATACTCAGTAAGCTGTTCTGCCCCGTAGCTCTTGGAATAATCTTTAACCGCTCCCATTGCATAGTCTTTACCAGTTTTCTTTTTCACACCGAGAATAACTCTCACCATATCGTCGGCATAAGCAGGATTTATGACTTTCACCTTAACGGTTAAAACTGACTTGCCATAAAATCTAGCGTACTCTGGTTTAGATGTTAAGTAGATTCCAGCTCCATAAACTCCTGCAAGATTGGTGTTTTCACCCAAATGACTCAGTTGAAAGCCTTCTCTTTTTATGCTTTCTGCTGCTTCTTTCTTTGTGCCATGATAAAGGTCTACTGTTATTGCACTGCCTTTTACCCATTCATTGGCTTCTTTTCTGGTCGCTGTTACCTGTTCGTTTGGCTTTTCGCTTTTACGCAGGGATTTGTTGAGTTTTACCCTTTCCGCCGTCAGGGCCTTTTTTAAAGCACCTTTTGAAACAATAACATCTAACAGTTTCTCCATGGCTTCGTGCATCATCTTGCGTTCTTCGCCTTTCGGGAATGGTGCCCCGGGACTTGCTTTCGTGCCATGGACAAGATAATCATTGTTCACGCCTCTTGCGTGCATCGTGTCCTGAATATAGGACTCAAACACCCGGGCGAACATTTCGACCCGGCTTGACCAATATGGCTTGCCTTTACCGCCGTCCATCTTCTGCATTTCCGTAAAGTATTCAGACTGGCCGGTGTACACGGGTATTTTATCCAAATGCTGCCCGGTGACCCGGTAATGGTCATTGGCTATAGCTTGGATAAGCAGGTTTCTTTCTTTAGTGCGGGTGGTTTCGAGGCTCTTTATTTTCTTTTCGAGCACCTTTTGATCTACGGAAGAACCGCGCAATGACTTAAGGCGTTCGATTTCCCTGTCATACTGGGCATCTAACTCGGGAAGGTACTTCTTGATGGCTTCTGCCACTCCATGCTCTTCCACATATTTGCGCCTCGCCGGGTTATACCTGGTAAACGTCAGCCTTTTGTTTTCGACATATGTTAACCCTTTCCCGTTGCCTTTTAGGATCGTCTTCATCAGGTGTTCATACGCTTCTCTTAGACCTGGGGTTCCCTTATCGCCCATATTACCCTCTGAAGCGAAATGCAACGAGCCGGCTCCGCCGACGCTGTGCTGATACATGATATTATCCAAAGCGTGACCCCACTCATGGGCCAGGCTGCCCGCGCCGCCGTTTTTGGTTATATTGATAACCTTGGACGTGGGTTCGTAGTGGGCCAATGCCGGGCCGGATCCCCGGGCGCCGAAAGCCATGGCCAGCCGGCCATTTAACGATATATCCTTGTCAGACATACCGAGGATATCGGCCAAGTCACTGAAAGCTTCGGCCGCTTTAATCAGGTGAAAAGTGCCTGCGACATCATTGACATAGTTGCCAAATTCGACGCCCCGAAAATTGAACGCTTTTACCATATCTTCGGGTTTCTTGACCGGCGTTTCCCGTCCACCCTTTCGGGTGATAACGGCCGGCATTTCCCGCTCCCACTTGATCCTGGTTGCCGACGTTTCTCTCTTTTTCTCTCTTTGCTCCGGGTTCAGGAGTTTATCCCAGGTCAATTTCTTCTTGGCCAGGGTATCAAGTGTCCGCTGCCTGGAATTGTAATTGGTAAAGAAGTCGATTAACTTATCACCCAGAACAAAGTAAGGGTTTTTGGCGTTTTCTTCGATCTGTTTAATCGTGGCTTCAATCTTCTTGATCCGCCTAAGCTTTTCAGCTTTCCACTGTTCCCTGGTATAGTCCAAGCGCTCAAACGTGCGCTTTTCCTCGTTCCACGGGCCACGTTTGGCTCCCTCAAGATCCCACTTGTTCGGCTTCCGCTCGTATTCTTTCCGAGCATAATCCAGATATCTGCGCTGTTCGGCTAAATGGTATTCGGTCTCAAGCTTCATTCGATCTCCGAGACCATTTATAGCCTCCCGCATTTCCTTTACGGTCTTAACCGGCTCCAGGGATCGCTGCAGATTTTTAATAGCACTCAGGTAAAGCGCTCTTTCCTCCGGGGTGTCCTTCAACGGCTTCGGTGCTATTCGAGCATAGATAAGTTCTTTCAGGGCCGATACGTTAGCCTCCACGCCGTTATCAAAATCGCGCTGATAATCCACGGGAACCAGTATATTCTTCTTGGTACATACCAGCTGCGCGACCTCGGGGCTTTGTTCTTCGATCTCGCTTAACCCTTGCTGCGTGGGCGCCTCCTCGAAACTCATACGGAGAGCGGCTATATCCTTTTTGGCTCCGCCGATCTTTTTGCCAACATCATAAGCCGTCTGCCTTGTGCGCTGGGCCTCTGAACGTATATCTTCAACGGCAGCAGCTTCTTTCTGTCCCCGGTGCCCTTCGGCTTTTTCCTGCCCTTGAGAGGGTTCTTGTTTCTTAAGTGTTTTCCATGCCTCGGGATCAGAGATCTTCTTGCCCTGCATTTGACGGGGCAAATTTCCGCCCAGGATACGTCCTTCTCCATCAATAAGAATCCGCCGACGGCCGGCATCCGGCTCCGGGTTCTGATTCTTGGAGGGAACAGTGACCCAATGGGCATCTTCTGGAATTTTAGAGCGTGCCTTTAGGACGGTATTCTTAGATTTAAAGAAGGGAAGAATACTCAAAACGGTCCTGAACAGGGATTTCATCACCGGAATGCCCCGTTCGCGGAAGCTGGTATACCCGTCTTTGGCAACGCCTATGACATCCATGATTTCGATGCCAGCTTGAGACATGGGGTCGCGTAAATGCTGCAAAATGTTGTTAAGCACAGGATTGTTAGCTACCGCAGATGGCGGCTCATGACCGGCCGCAAGGATTGTAGCCGCCGCATTGTCCTCTATAGAATATCTCGCCACTTCCCTGGCTATATCCCGGGGCTCAGTGGAAGTTATGTATCTAACCGAGTTGACCTCATTCTTTGTATTCAGGGTTAATAGCATTATCTGTCCAGTTTTATTGCCTAAAACCTCCTGAGCAACAGCTGCAGCATCATGGGGTTGAGATATTGTCTTCCTTTCCAGAATTTCTTTCTTGGACCGGGGTGCGCCTTGCCTGACGCCGACCTTTTTCACTCTTTCGGCCCGCCGGTCCTGGAATGCATGGATAGGGAACCTGTCATGTGCGATATGCACCCGGTCGCTTGCTTTATCGACGCCAATATGAGTAAATTCACCCTTGCCGATAACCAGATGCCCCGTAAATTCGATACCCAGTGTTTCCGCAACCTTATTTAGCCTATGGGTGACTGCAATGTCTTCTTGTGACGGCCTGCTGTTACCGCTGGGATGATTATGCAAGATCCATATCTTCTTTGCGTTGGACAACACGCTGGTTTTAAACACCTCGCGCGGGTGCATCATGGCGGAGTTTAGTGTCCCGACCGAGGCAAGGTGTACATTGAGAATATTGTTGTTATCATCCAAGTTGAGCACCCATGCCTGTTCCCGGTCCATATCGGCAATACCCTCAAAGATCGTGGCCACATCGTCGGGACCGGTTACCTTGGCACTGGGCACCATCAAGGAGCCTTCGCGCTTCAGTTTCAACCGCAAGGCGCTCTTGCCTCTGAGTTGCTTCTCATAATCCAGGCGCTTTCCTTTAGAAGGCTTGGTGCTCGTGCGTTTGGTTTGCTGACTGCTTGTTTCCCGCTGTTCCGTTTGGGTTTCCGTTGTGACTGACCGCTCAGACTCTTGCCGGGTCTGGGTTGTAGACGCATCATCTCGCCAAAAGCTGGTGATGTGCCGGTTATGAAACTTCTGCGGTACCCGCCCGCCTATAATGTGGCCGTCTTCGGATATCAAAATGCGCCGGCCGGCCAAAGGGCTATTGGGGTGCTTTTGTTTGGAGATCGTAATCCACCTGGCCCCCGCAGGGATAGGTTTTGATGATTTTAGAAAGATACTCAACCCAAAATTCCTCCTTTCATGCTGCCGGCCAGGACAGTCTCCATCCCTGTGCCTGAACCATCATCTTTACCGGCTCCCATGGCGGTACCCCAAGGCGCTTCGCTACGTTCTCGAAATCACTCAACCGCCGGAAGGTTATTTCATGAGTCAATGGGTTTATGGAGTAATCATCACAACCGCACTGCTCCAACAATGCCACCAGTTCTTCGTGGGTCATTGCCACATACCCCCCCCTTAGGATACCTGAAGGCTGATAGGCTTCATGCCGGGAATTACCGGTCGCGGTCGGCACCTGCACCAGGGATGCACAAGAGCCCCCGGCATCCATCCCTCTTTAATGTCTCCGATCTTAGATGCCTTGCGGCCTGCGTTCATGCCTCCGGTTTCCGCAATAATCTCAAGGATATCCTTTAATTTAAAGACCTTCGGCGTAACGCCATCAGGCTCAAGGTACAATGCTTTGCAGTGCTTACAGGCATCCGGCTGCACCAGATAATAAATCTCCTCGATACCATCTTCCTGCAGGGAATGCAGGGTGCCAAGGTTCTGGCTGTATCTCGTTTCGCTGACGGCTACCCGGTGCCAGTCGCGGGTAGGGTCCTCCTGCCGGAAGACATTGTGTATTTCGGTTGACAACTGGCGCCACGAGGTTGCTATCTTATCCGTAGGCAGGGTTTTAAGTTCGGCCCAGTTCAGAGTAAGCAATCCTTCGGGCGCCAGGGGCATTTGCTTTAGTTCCCTGGACATGTACTTAGTGACTATATCCCGCAGGATACGCTTGTTCTGGTTGAGTGCCATGGTTTCCGCCTGTTTGGCCAACTGTTCTCCGTAGCCAGTGATGTAGGTGGCTGCGTTACCCCGGGCCATCTCAATAGCTAACTGATCCGCCCTGGTAAAAGGTAGTTGCCTGGCCAGTTGCTTCATGTGCTCGTAACTGTCTCCGTCACGCAGGACCTGGTATAACCGGCCGGAAATGTAAGCATCTTCGATACCCCTGGACAGGTTGACATCGGGCAATATTATTCCGGCCCGCTTCCAGCGCTCCTCAATACCTCTTGGAATGTTCCATTGTTCCGCACCTCCGATTCCCAATCCCATGGCCCTTTTGAAGTGCAATTCAATGAGCCGTTTTAACTCGTCTATTTCAGCCTGTGACAGGAGCAGGGGAGGGCGGGGAGGGGATTTCCACAACCGGCTTTTGTTCAGATCAGAACGGAAGCGGTAGGCGAACCACTTTTCAAGGTTTTGGCCCAGAATGCCCAAAACAGTCTTTATTTGGCGTGTCATGGTTTCTACAATTTCTCGCATATAGCGATCCGGAATCTCATATTCCCGCCATGACTTGGCCAGCATTTCCATCACAGGAGCGGCCACATCTTCGGCCAGAGCAACCGTTGCCAGGCTTTTCGCTAATTCTAAATCGGATAGATTGTGCCGCACCTCGATTTTCACAGCCATGTCGCCCCCTCTCGCATGGCGTTGTCTCTTTCAGTCACCCGTGCCGCCTGCCACAGAAAAACCATTCGGCCCGCTCGGTTTGGCAGCATGCCTTCCGGTCCCAAAATCACAGTTCCGCTTTCTGTCCGGAAAGGCGCTTTCTCCTTCGGGTCATACTGCAGATCCTGTATACCCAATACCGTCTCAGCCGGCATTTTCTCCAGCGTACTCCGGATTGCCCTGAATAGCCACGATTTAAGGTACTGATTGTTGGCTGCCACCTTTTTAGGTAAGCGATGATCCTCTATGGCATTGGACAGCATTTCAGGCGAAATGGATATGTCGTTATTGAACAGGCCGGCCAGCAGTTCCGCAATATGGCGCTCTTTCTGCTCGGCCGCAGTTGGTTGCCGCTTTTGCAGCACCACATGAATACCTTTGCCCAGCTTACCGACACCTGACCTCGGCAGATCCTCATTATTATCGCCACCCGCCGTTAGAAACTCCAATAATTGCTGGGGGACATAAACCCGTATAGAAGGTTTTCCCTGAGCATCATAAACCGCCGCCCGGTGATTGCCGTCCGCTAAACCAAGCTTGCCGTTGTCGTAGAGAGCGTCCGCAATGGCGGGTGTTACCGGTCCTTTATCTTTGAAGTGTTTTAACAGCCGGCGAAATTTGAATATGTGAAAGTCAAGATGACTGACCTGCCCCTGCGCCTTCCCGCCATGATTGCGGTAATAGGTTAAGCGTCCCTGATCAAGAGGACGAGATAACTCTGTCTTGATCGCCTTGATGGCTGCCTGCTTCTGTGCTTCCGTCTCCGGATTAACGCTCACGAACCTAAAGTTGTCCCAGTTGATTTTACCTTCGGTGGCATATTCCAGGGCGGCCCGGTAGCTATCCCAAACATTGATTTTGGACATGGGAACGCGGGTTAGAACCAAAGGCCCATACCTTGCCACCAGCGCCCGGATTCTGATCGGCTCTGTATAGCCGACATGCCTTGCATATTCGTAAGCCTCTTCGCCATTTAGTATCCGCTTTAATCCCATACTCGCAATCCTCCATATTACAGCAAAGCTATATATTTGGCCATGTCGCGGCGCCGTTGCCTAGCTTCCCACCGCTCCAGTTCCACTTCTTTAATGCTCTTGGGATACACGGTGATCACTATGTATGTCTTCGTATCCGCCACGGCCGCTATTTCGCGTTCCTCATCCCAAACCTCTTTGACATCTCCTTCATCATGCAGTATTTCCAATGACCTGTAGAACAGGGATATGATTTCCAAAGCTGCTTGATCACGACTGGCGCTACTGTCTATAAATTCAACGTACCGGTCAACGGCATGATGGCTCGCTTTCCACTCCTTGTCGCCTAAATAAATGCGCATGGCGTCCACCTCCGCCATTACGCGCCGGCTATTTGTGTCTCAGCGATTTCCACAAAGGAATAACCGCAGTGTTTATCCCTCCAAGCAAAAGGAGTGGGGAACTCGCGACACAGTTCGGGCCTGGAAGCATAAATGGCGCAACGTGTTTTTAATCCTGGTGCCCATGCCGTAACTTCATTTCCATTGTCATCAACGAGATGCCGGCAGCGTAGAAGGTGATAATCCGTACCTGCTTTGCGACCGTTCAACTCTTGCTGCCCCGGCAGTTCTCTCTTTGGCTCATCTCTATTATCCTGTCCGGGTTCATAGATTGCCACATCCAAAGGTAATCTATATCTCGCCAGGGCTTCTGCGGCGGCTTCATAAGTGAGCGGGTTGCCGTTAAGCCAGAGCACAAATCCGATACAGCAACTGCCGCACCGCCGGCACGCGCCAAGGCGCCTGTAATCAGCCATCCTAACTCACCACCCTGATCTCCAAATACTTATCTCTCCTGACCGACTTGCTCTTGTTGACGGATTCGGTTTCCTTCTCGTCACCGGCATTGCTCACGGCCACTTGCTTAGCATTTTTCTCTCCGCCCGGCTGCCCCACGTCGGGTTGATAATTGCCGTCCTCATCGGTGCGCTTCTCAGCTTCATATTGGCTATCTTCCGTTTGCCCCTGGTTTGGCTGGCCTTGTTGTTGCTGGGAAGCCATGGCCTGAGCCTGGAAGTAATAGGGGTTGTTAATATACCGACCGGTACCATTGGGTAGTTTGCTCAGTCCCTGGCGGGCCCGCACTTCATCCACGGTCAGGTATGTTTCTGATTCGGTCTTAAGCCGGTCTACAACGGTTTTCTGGTCCTCCGCGTCCAGGCCTGTCCAAATTACGCGCAGGTCTGAATATCTGGGCTTAACAATTGCCCTGGTCAACCACTCGGCCATATTATCCCGGATGTCACCCAATCCCTCATCCTGTGAGAGATTGATCAGCGCCTCGGCATTCTGATGGCTGAAAATAGACCGTCCGCTGCCAGCGTCGGTGCTAAAGTTAATGATGCCCGGGTGCATCCGGTAAGCCGCTGCCTTCATGCCAATAACTATGCGTATAAGCTCGGCAAACTGCATTTCCTTCGGGGTGTCGCGCAGTTTTAAAAGCTTCCCGTCAAAGGATTCCTTGTCGCCGCCGGGCACCACCGGCAAACGCCAGTTCTGGCCAGGTCCTACGTCACCGAGGATTTGCCGCTTGAACGCCTCCAATCCTTCGGGATCATAGTCGCCCAGCAGGACCAATATGGCCTCCGGGTAGTTCTGCTTGAACAGTTCGGTATTGTACCGCCAGGATTGAATAAAGGCATCGGTGAACTCCAGACTTTGCTCAAGGGCGGAAATGCCATAGCCCCAGTAATCAATCTCCGAAGATGGATTGGTGATGTCCACGGACATCTCATCTTCGGTCCATGCGGCTACTATCTGCTCGTCAATAACCTGTACCCACGCCGCCTGTGTGAGGTCAATATTATTGGCGTAGGACATACGTTCGGCTGCCCTGTCAATATTGGTTTCGCCGTTTTCCAGCATCCAGGGAAGCAGAACCTGCAAGCGGGGGCGAATGGTGGCAGGATCTATGTAGTGGTACTGCACCGGCCGGCCGCGGCGATCCCGGTAGATTACAATTGCTTTGCGGTCCAGGATTAGTTCATCCTTGACGGCTTCCACAAAGAAGTGCTTTATGGTAGGGTGTATTTCCCGCGTCGGCGTTTCCAGGATGCGCTCTACCTCATCGCAGCGCTTGTCGATATCCTTTTGCTCAGCTGCAGAAGGTTTGAAGTTCGGGTCATTCCATCGGTCGTGAACCACCTTAAACCCCAATTCTTGCTCGTTGAGCGCCCGCTGGGCCAAATGCCTGACCTGAACCACCCGTGCCGCAATTATCACCTTGTCAATGGGCGATCCCTTGGCTACTTCCCGAAGGAAAGCAAAAGAGGGGGTACGGATAGGTTTTTCCTGTCCGAATAGGGCGGTATGGCGCCAGCGGTTATAGTTGCTAAAGAAACGTCCTCGCTTCTTGCGCTCAACATCTTCGGCCTTTGCCTTCATCAGTTCCCATGTCCCGTCGGGGACTATGATGCCGCTTTTCAATTGGGTGTATCCTGGTATTAAGGCCATAAGCCTGCACCTCTCTGTTCTGGTTTCGGCGCCAGGGCACGCTCCATGCGTTCCAATTCCGCACGCTGTTTGCCATTATAGCAGTCAGGGCAGCGAATATCTTTGACCTGGCCGAACTGCACCAACACATACCGGGGCCCGTCCGTAATCCGGCTGGCGCACTTGCCGCACCGGTATGGCTCGTTGCTCTCCACCTTTTGCCATAAGGCTAACCGATAGGGGTTAAACACTAGAACCACTCCTCAAAGGCTTTTTTCCCGCCGCTGGCGCATTGAATGGCGTTCTCGAAAGCATCCAGCAGGTCATCGGCCGGACTGTTCGGGTACTGAACCGCCTCGTCATAAAACTGCTGGAAGTATGGATCCGGCTGCCGGGTATTTGGGTCGCCCTTGATCCAGACCTGCCCGTTCTCAAAATATACCGAAAGGGCGGTAATCCTGGTGAATTTGGCACCTGTATTGCTCAGCCTTTTGACCGGCAGAACCGCCTTGGCCAGCATGGTCACGCCCTGGGCCAGGGCTTTCTGGTAACCCTGCTTTTCAATTCCTATTTTTCGCGGACGCCAGGCATTGGCTTGTTCAATAATCAGGCGCACCTGTTTGGGAAAGTCTATCTTGCCGGCGTACGGCCAGAGAATCACGATATTCTTGGATTTGGTAACGCCAATTGTCACATGGGCAAAATAGTGGGCGCTGGCCGTCTCTTCGATTGCCGGGTCCACGCCCTGGAAGATCTCCAAGAGTTCGCCCTTGAAATACCACTTGTTATTCTTAATCTCTAGATCCTGTCTGGTGTAGAACCGCCACCACTTGGGCGGGAAGATTTGCGTCGTTTCATCAATGGGCTGGTTCATGTACTCCTGATTGTATTTCAGGGTACCTATCTGCACCCGCAGTTGGCGCAGTTTCTCTATTGGATAACGGGTTGGCCAAAGCGATAGGCCATCGTCTTTGACGGCACGGTATATCTTTTGGATATAAACCGGTGCGTGTTCGGCTTTCGGGTTCAGCAACTTGGCCAGCAGGCTGTCATAATGAAGGATGGTGCCGACAACAATCAGGTCTCCATCCACCGGGTCCAACATAGGAACCACTACGGCATTAAACCATGCCCATGTCTTGGCCCGGGCATCCTCGGTAATAACATGATCGTCATTCTCCACGTCGTCGAGGATGGCCAGGTCAGGCCGGTAACTCCGATACTTCATACCGCGCAGCTGGGTACCGGTGCCGCGGACTGTTACCCTGGTACGCCAAGCAACAACCGGCTTGCCGCGAGGGGAGAGGACCGGCCGGCCGTCTTCATCCCGCTTGCAATGAACCACCACGACATCGGTGTTTGTCCACCGCTCGCCGTAGAGGTCACCCCTCAGGTTGCCGAAATCTTCCTGTAGCCTTTCGTTTTCCTCAATCTCCTTGCGGATATCTACCAGAAATTGCTCCGCCGCTGTTGCCCGATTGGAAACAATAACGGCTAAGCGTTTCTTCTGGTAACACAAGGCGTGAATAAGGTGCAGGAATGTTATCCTGGTTGACTTTGCAAACCCCCGGGGGGCGGCTATTATTAATCCCTTTTTCTCGCCGCGCGCCCTTGCCTCTTGGGCTTCGGTTACTAAAGCATCTAATTCAAAGTGAAACTCCGGCGTTTCGTCTCTGAAGATATGGGGGAAATAATACTGGGCGAAAAATTCTAAGTCAGTCTTACCCCTCTGAACCCTCGCTTGGCGCGCCAGGTTTTGCACCTTCCGCAGCAGTTCCAGTTTCCAGGCTGTCGGCCAGTCTTGCCAAAGCTGCGGTAACTGCTGCATTTGTTGCATCAGGTTTACCGCCTGCTCCTGGAGTGCCGCCTTGTAAGACTGCGGCAAGTCCCGTGAGAGCTGCTGCAATTGCTCTGTCAATTGTCTGGCTGGCTCGCTCATCTAAGGTCACCGTCGCTTGCATATTGCCGGTTAGGTTGGCGTCTATCTTCTCAACATGATTCCACCTGCCGGATTGTTTTAGGCCAATCTCAATCGCCTTCACGTCACCCATGCGCATCCGCTTGGCCAGGGCCTTGATTGCGGCCGGCGTTTCAGACCAGAGATATTCGTCCACCAGGGCATTAACCGCCTCCTTGAAGCCTGGCAGTTGTTTGTACCTGGTCACAGTCTCCGGCCGGACATCCAGCACATCAATTGCAAATTGCTCTTGCGTCATCTTGACGCCGTTCCATTCCTTGCCGGCTGCGAGGAATTGAATAAACTTGAGCACATTGGGCGGAAAGTTAAAATTGAGATCTCTTGCTGTTTCTGCGGATACTTTTCGTTTTTTCTTCTTCTTGGCCGCCATAGCACATCTCTCCCTATTAGAGCCTTCTGGCGGCAATATTTTCCTACCTTCAAGCTAAAACCGCCGCCGTGTAAAGTCAAGCTGTCAGACTAAATGTCTCGCGAATTCAAGATAACACCTGTTTCTGCAGTGTCCTTACCTGCTAATAGCGTGCTATTAGCATTTATTAGCCCGTTACTTTAAACCAGAACCTGCTGCCACATGAGCAAGGGTAGGCAGGCACGGTGACTTCCTCTGAGAAGTGATGCACCGCTCCACACTTAGCGCATTTCCATGCCCTGGATTTCATTCGCTCAGAAGGATTGATCTTATCCGGGAACCTGCCAATTTTCCTTATAACGTCGTGTTCATTCATAACGACACTCCTTGTTCTTTAATCTCGGTGCCGCCCGCCTTGGCTAACTTCATTTAATCGCTCGTTGCCGTATTTCCGCACTTTATATAGGAAGTCAGCAACAATATCGGGTGAGGGAAGGAGATCGGCAATGCGTTCCGCTTTCCGTTGTATTGCCCATTGAATGGAATCCGCATTTTCAATGATTTCTGGATATGCCTTTTTGTCCAGGTAATTGTACTGAGATAAGCCGACGAGTTTTCGGTCTTTGATAAAACCCCTAAATTCAGCCCAGGCCGGCATCTCAATCCATTCGCGAACAACAACTTGGGGTAGGTAGCCATAATGTCGCGCGACTAAAAGATCATCGTTTATTCGTTCCGAATCGCTGAAAAGCTTAATGGCCTTATGCCCATCATGACAGCAAAAGCCTTCCTTGTGTCCAAACCATGAGTCTTTTGGACTGCGGCTACCCAGTTTTACAAATGCGCCCCGGGGGAACCGTTGGATATACCCAGTGAGTTTATCTTCCAATTGGCTCACCTTTAGACCCAAGGCTTCCTGAATGCTTTCGTCCGATCCTTCATCGCTTACCAGGTAGTAACAGAGTATTGAATCCCCTTGGTTACCC
>LDZT01004573.1_pt1 | contig 23032 bp, 17 predicted proteins | sample 615521 | NCBI WGS metagenome assembly LDZT01 (sample SAMN03408292, study PRJNA278302) | terrestrial metagenome | isolation source: oil reservoir sample SB1 | place: USA: Alaska, North Slope, Schrader Bluff formation | collected 2011-09
GTGGTATAGGTGTTAGGCTGGTGGCTAACCTTTGCCTAATCCGGACTCTCACCGGCAAGAACTGCCAAGCTTTCTTGGCGCACACTCGATACGCGATACTGAATTGCTATACGCTAAACGCTCTACGCTATTCCCCACTCTTTAATCCCTTCCTTGCTGATAGTAGCTAAAATTAGCGGTAATTTTAGCGGTTTTTTGTTTCCTATAACAAACGAGGATAGCAGTTTTTTCTTTGCTTCTTTTAATTTTTCTGAATCGTTATAATATGCTTCGGCCAAATCTTCGTTAATATTAACCTTGCTCCCTACTTTCTTCTTTAAAATAATTCCCACAGATAAATCGATTTCTGATTCTTTTTTCTCTCTGCCTGCTCCTAAAAGCATGGCGCTCTCACCAATTAATCGGGAATCTATTTTCTGTATATAGCCACTAATATCAGCTTTAATTTTAGTACAATGTTTGGCCAGAGGCAATAATCCCGGGTTATCTATTATTTCTGAATTTCCACCCTGAGCAGTTATCATCTCTTTAAACTTGTCAAAAGCTGTCCCCTCTTTTAATATTTTTTCTAATCTGTTTCCCCCTTCTTTATAGTTTCTTACTGCTCCGCCTAATTTTAGCATATGGGCACCAAGAACCAGGCAAAGGTCGCGTAAATCTTCCGGTCCTCTATTTTTTAAAACTTCAATAGCTTCTTTAACTTCTAAAGAATTACCGATAGCAAAACCCAAAGGTTCATCCATATTTGAAACTACCGCCACGGTCTCTTTGCCTAATTCCAATCCTATATCTACCATTATTTTCCCTAATTTCAAGGCGTCTTTATATTCTTGCATAAAAGCACCACTGCCGGTAGTAACATCTAATACAATGGCATCGGCGCCAGCAGCCAATTTTTTACTCATAATACTGCCTACAATTAGGGGAATACTGTCTATCGTTCCGGTAACATCTCTTAAGGCGTACAATTTTTTGTCTGCGGGAGCCAAATCTGAAGTAGGGCTGATAATTGATCCTCCAACTTTCTTAACGATATCTATAAATTTACTCAGACTTAATTCTGTTTTAAATCCTCTGATTGATTCTAACTTATCGATTGTACCGCCGGTATGACCTAAACCCCGTCCTGACATCTTGGCTACCGGAACACCCGCCGCTGCTACCATGGGAGCTAAAGCGAGGGTAGTAGTATCTCCTACTCCACCCGTACTATGTTTATCGACCTTAATACCGGGAATGGAACCAAGGTCGATAATTTTTCCAGAATTAACCATAGCCATAGTTAGATACTTTATTTCGTCAATATCCATTCCTTGAAAATAGATAGCCATCAGCATGGCAGACATTTGGTAATCCGGTATTATACCTTCATTAAATTCTTTAATAGCATAATCTATTTCTTTTTGATTTAACTTTAGGCCATTTCTCTTCTTTATAATTAAGTCACAAAATCTCAAATGAAATTTCTCCTTAAGTAAGTCAATTTACCTATTGACCAATCTACCAATTCCCCAATTCTCCAATTCTCCAATTGACCAATTAAATTAGTTACCCAGTTAACCGGTTTACCTGTTGGCCAGTCAAATTAGTTGATAGTTACTGGTTTTTAGTTTTTAGATAAAGAAATCTCTTTACGCTTTTCTTAAACAACTGACTATGTTATCCACTATTTTTCTTTACCATATACTATTATTACTCGATACTATATACTGCGATATTAATTTGGTTTCTCTTTCCTATTTTCTTAACTGGCTAACCGGGTAACCAGCTAACTATTTTATAAATAGAGGAACAAAAACCAGAGCGACTATGGACATAACTTTAATCAATATATTCATAGAAGGACCAGCAGTATCTTTAAGAGGGTCACCTACAGTATCACCTATAACTGCAGCTTCATGCACTTTTGTACCTTTTCCTCCATAATTTCCCATTTCAATATATTTTTTGGCATTATCCCAAGCTCCTCCGGAATTGGCCATCTGTATGGCCAACAATACTCCTACTAACACCGCTCCAATCAACATACCTCCCAAGGCTTCAGGGCCAAGTACTATTCCTACTGCTATAGGAGATACTATGGCTAATAACCCGGGTAATATCATCTCTTTCAAAGCTCCTTTAGTGCTAATATCTACACATTTAGCGGAATCCGGTTTAGCTTTTCCTTCTTTTAAACCAGCTATCTCTCTAAATTGTCGGCGAACTTCTTCTATCATTAAGAATGCAGTTTTTCCCACCGCATTTATGGTTAAAGAAGAAAAAAGATAAGGCAAAAGACCACCGATAAACATCCCTGCTATAACTATCGGATTAGTTATACTTACACTTTCTAAACCAACTGATTTACAGTAAGCTGAAAATAAAGCTAAAGCCGTTAATGCAGCTGAACCAATAGCAAAACCTTTTCCAATAGCTGCTGTAGTATTTCCTACTGCGTCTAAGGAATCAGTAATTTCTCGAACTTTAGGATCTAGTTTAGCCATTTCCGCAATTCCTCCTGCATTATCAGCAATAGGGCCATAAGAATCTACCGAAACGGTCATTCCTACAATTGATAACATTCCTACTGCAGAAACTGCTATACCATATAGTCCAGCAAACTTATAAGCTACTAAAACTGTAGCGGCGATTATAACCAAAGGAATGGCAGTACTTTGCATACCAACTGCTAATCCAGAGATAATGGTGGTCGCTGGTCCGGTAAGTGATGATTTAGCAATTGATTTTACCGGATAATACTGATAGGAAGTATAATATTCTGTTATTAATCCAACAATTATTCCAGCAATTAATCCAGCTACAGTAGCATAAAATATATTTAAATTGTTAAATAAAATATTAGAGAGAAAAGCAGAGGAAATAATCACCAGGAATGCACTTACTAAAGTCCCTTTAGTTAGTGCATTGTTTAACTTATTTTTATCTTTAGTTTGTACAAAAAAAGTACCTATAATAGAAGAAATTGCCCCACAAGCTGCCAATAATAAAGGAAATATTACTCCTTTGGTTCCTTCGAATAGTAATCCACCTAAAATCATACTGGAAATAATTGAGCCTACATAAGACTCAAACAGATCTGCCCCCAATCCAGCAATATCTCCTACATTATCTCCTACATTATCAGCAATAACTGCTGGGTTACGAGGGTCATCTTCAGGTATTCCTGCTTCAACCTTTCCCACTAAATCAGCTCCTACATCTGCTGCTTTAGTAAATATTCCTCCACCTACTCTGGCAAATAAGGCAATAGAGCTTGCTCCTAAGGCAAATCCATTAATTATCTCCGGGTCTCTAACAAAATAATATAAGATACCTAAACCTAATAATCCAAACCCTGCTACTGACATACCCATAACTGCTCCTCCTGAAAAAGCTACTTTTAAAGCTTTTCCTATACCTCCTTCTTGGGCAGCAAAAGCAGTCCTTGTATTTGCTTTAGTTGCTAATTTCATCCCGGTTAAACCAGCTAACCCAGAACAAAATGCTCCTATCACAAAAGATAAAGCGGTAATAGGGTTCCTTACGTAAGCTAATATAAGGCTGACTGCTATAATAAAAAATACCAATATACTATATTCTCTTTTTAAAAAAGTCATAGCTCCTTCTTCAATTAATTTTGATATTCCCTGCATTATTTCGTTTCCTGGTTTTTCTTTTATTACCTTCAGAGAAAGAAATACGGCAAATATAAGAGCAACGATGCCGCTTAAAGGAATTAACAATTCAATTTGCATAGTTATTTTCTATCCTTTCTTTTTATTTACATTTCCATTTCTTACTTAAGTGTATAGGGTGTATTAAATACACCCTATACACTTTTGTTTTAAATTTTGGTTTTATATTTTGTACTTTTCGATTATCGCTATAATCTATTTTATAATATTTTCCAATTGGAAAATTGGTGAATTGGTAAATTAATATTGTTTTATCTTTATTTTTTTTCTTTTATTACCGCCTGGGCAGCTGCCAATCGGGCAATAGGAACTCTAAAAGGAGAACAGCTAACATAATTTAACCCCACAGAATGGCAAAATTCCACTGAATGAGGTTCTCCGCCGTGTTCTCCGCAAATACCTACCTCTAAGTTAGGACGAGTTTCTCTTCCTAATTTTGTACCTAATTTAACTAACTTCCCTACGCCTTCTTGATCTAATACTTCAAAAGGATTTTCTTCTAAAATTTTATCATCAACGTATCTTAATAAGAATTTTCCTTCAGCATCATCCCTACTTATACCAAATGTTGTTTGAGTCAAGTCATTGGTACCAAAAGAAAAGAATTCTGCTTCTTCTGCTATCTTATCAGCAGTCAAAGCAGCTCGTGGCAATTCAATCATAGTCCCGACTTTATATTCTAATTTTACCCCTGCAGATTTTATCTTCTCATCGGCAATTTTCTTAGCTCTTTTGCATATCGGTCTAAATTCGTTTATATGACTTACCAGAGGAATCATTATTTCAGGTTTTACTTTTATACCTTTTTTAGTTAATTCTATGGCAGCTTCTATGATAGCTTCAACCTGCATCTCATATATTTCCGGATATAACAGGCCTAACCTGCACCCTCGAAGTCCTAACATCGGATTCATTTCGTGTAAAGATTTAATTATTTCTAATAGTTTTTCCTTCTTAGCAAGTTTTGCTGAATCTATATTTTTTAATTTTAAAGTATTTACTTCTATTAAAGTATCCTCTAAATTGGGTAAAAATTCATGAAGCGGTGGATCGAGAAGTCTGATAATTACCGGTAGTCCTTCCATGGCCTTTAAAATACCTAAAAAATCACTTTTCTGCATGGGTAATAATTTTTTTAAGGCTTCTGCTCTACTCTTTTTAGTATCAGCCATAATCATTTTTTGGACAATGGGTAAACGTTCCTGTGCCATAAACATATGCTCTGTTCTGGTAAGTCCTATACCCTCTGCCCCTAATTCCCTGGCCTTTTGTGCATCTTCCGGGGTGTCGGCATTAGCGTATACACCTAAGCGCTTTATTTTATTGGCCCAGGATAATAAAGTTTCAAATTCCTTACTCATTTTTGGCTCAATAGTAGGAACTTTCCCTGAAAATACTTCTCCTGTTCCACCATCTATAGTGATAAAATCACCTTTTTTTATTGTTATATCGTTAGTAGATATTTTTTTATTTTCTAGGTCAATATTCAAGACACTGCAGCCGGCTACACAAGCTTTTCCCATTCCTCTTGCTACTACCGCAGCATGACTGGTCATACCACCTCGGCTGGTAAGAACACCCTGTGCTTCAACCATCCCATGGATATCATCAGGGGTTGTTTCCGTCCTTACTAATATTACCTTTTCCCCATCTTTTCCTAATTGTTCTGCTTCATCCGCAGTAAAGACCACTTTACCATAGGCAGCCCCCGGAGAAGCAGGTAATCCTTTGGCAATTACTTCTTTTTTGGCGTTAGGATCTATTCCTCTATGTAACAGTTGATTTAATTGATTGGGCTCTACCCTTAAAACAGCTTCCTCTTTATTTATTATTCCTTCATCTACCATATCTACAGCAATCTTAAGAGCAGCTTGAGCAGTTCTTTTTCCTGTTCGAGTCTGTAGTAAGTAAAGTTTCCCTTTTTCTATGGTAAACTCATAATCTTGAACATCTTTATAATGTTTTTCTAAAAGTTTAACTATCTTAATAAGTTCATCATATACTTCCGGTAAATCATTTTTTAGATTAGATAAAGGCAAAGGTGTTCTAATACCTGCAACCACATCTTCTCCCTGGGCATTCAGAAGATATTCTCCGTAATATTCTTTTTCTCCGGTAGAAGGATTTCTGGTAAATCCAACACCTGTTCCTGAATTTTCTCCCATATTGCCAAAAACCATTTCTTGAACATTTACAGCTGTCCCCAAATCATCGGGAATTTTGTTAATCCTGCGGTAAGTTACCGCTCTTTTAGTGTTCCAGGAATTAAATACAGCATCTATGGCGGTCTTCAATTGTAATTCTGGATTTTGAGGAAAATCTTTCCCGGTCTCTTTTTTGATGAGTTTTTTATATTCCTCCACTAATCTTTTCAGCCCATCACAATCAATTTCCGTATCTAATTTTACTTTAAATTCTTTTTTTATCTTTTCTAAAATATGTTCAAATTTATCATGTTCAATGCCCAGAACCACATTTCCAAACATCTGCAAAAATCGTCGATAACTATCGTAAGCAAATCGTTCATTTTTTGTATTATCGATAACCCCTTGAATGGTAATATCATTTAATCCTAAATTTAGAACTGTATCCATCATGCCGGGCATGGAAATTGCAGCACCGGATCGTACGGAAACTAATAAAGGGTTTTTTGGATCTCCTAATTTCTTTTGAGATATTTTCTCTAATTTTTTTAAATTGTCTTTTATCTGGTCTTCTAAACCTTCGGAATATTTTTGACCATTTTTATAATATTCGATACAGGCTTCTGTACTTATAGTAAATCCCTGAGGAACAGGAAGACCAATTCGGGTCATTTCTGCTAACCCTGCACCCTTTCCTCCTAAAATGGATTTCATATCTCCTTTTCCTTCATCAAAAAAATAGACATATTTTTTCATACTTATTCTTCCTCCTCTATTATTTTAAGTATATTTGTAGCAATGTCTTCTATGGCCATATTGGTTACGTTAATTATCGGACACCCGATCTTCTTGTAAATACTATCAGCATATTTTAACTCTTTAATTACTCTTTCTTTCTTATTATATACACCCTCGTCTGGTAATCCCAATGCCTTTAATCGTTCACTTCTTATCTCAATTAATTTATCGGGGTCCATGGTTAAACCAACTACTTTCCTCGGTGGTAAACTAAATATTCCAGACGGTGGTTCAAATTCAAAATCCAATACTATATTGGCTACCTTTATACCCTTATGGGCGAGATACATACTAAGTGGTGTTTTTGAAGTTCGAGAAACCCCCAATATTACCAGATCAGCTTTAGATAACTCAAATTCTCCCTGGCAGGCATCATACTTCACTGCAAATTCCATGGCTTCCATTCTTTTAAAATATTCCTTATCTAATTTTCTAATAATTCCCGGTTCTAATTTAGGTGTAATTCCGCTTACTCTTTCAATGTTTTCCATAATTGGACCAAATATATCGAAGGAAACGACAGATTGCTTTTTGGATTCCTCTTTCACAAATGATCTTAATTCTGGTTTTACAATAGTATAGACTATAAAGCCTTTTTCTTTATTGATTTGACTTATTATCCCTGTAATATCTTTTTTAGATTCAATGTGGGCAAACAATTTCAACTTAATATCATTAGAATCAAACTGACTAAGCGCAGCATGAACTACATTTTGAGCAGTTTCGCCGGTAGAATCAGAAATGATATAGATAGTAGGTTTAAATTTGATACTATCCATAATTACTTCCTCCCCTCTTTTATAGAAACAATTTTGGATAAATCAGCTACCTGATTGAATAATATTCCTATTTTCTTGATAAGTGCGATCCTATTCTTTCTAATGTCCTCATCTTTGTCCATTACCAGTACCTGATCGAAAAACTCATCAACTGGTTCGCATAAATCTTCTAATAACTTAAATACTTTATTGTACTCTTTGTTACAAATAAATTCCCTTATTCGCGGATAAATACTTTTATAATTATGATATAAATTTAACTCTGCTTTTTCCTTTAATAGTGACCGGTCAATCTCGGTTTCTTCATTATTTTTTGATAAATTTAATACCCTGTTTGATGAATTAAGTATATTTCTAAAAATGGGTTGATTATAAATTTCCTCTATAACTTTTGTTCTATGTTTAATATCAACTAAATCTCCATCGCTATCAACAGCCAAAACTGCATCAATTATATCATATCGAATTCCATCTTCTAAGAAGATATTTTTTACTCTTTGTTTGAGAAAATTTAATATCTGGGATACAATCTTATTTTCATCAATTTGTAATTCTAATGAAACACTTGTTTTATACAAGGATAATGATTTCTGAATAATATCCTTTAATGAAATATTCAGATTATTTTTCAAAATTATGACAATTTTCCCGCGAGATTGTCTTCTCAATCCGTAAGGGTCCTGTGATCCTGTTGGAGTTAAGCCTATCAGAAAACAACCAATGATAGTATCAACTTTATCAGCAATTCCTAAAATCATACCATTTTTAGTTCTGGGTAATATATCCCCTGAAAAACGGGGGAGATAATGTTCAAAGATAGCTTCCGCTACTTCTTTTCTTTCACCAGATAAAACCGCATATTTTTTCCCCATTATTCCCTGTAACTCTGGAAATTCTTTTACCATTTCAGTAATCAAATCAGCTTTGCACAAATGAGCAGACCTTAAAAGATCTTTTTTCACTTTCTGTTCAACTTGTAAAACATCTGCAATGTAGCCACACAACAACTCTAATCTCTTTGTTTTATCGAAAAGGCTTCCTAGATTTTCCTGGAAAATAACATTTTTTAATATATCCACTCTTTTCTCTAAAGGAATCTTCTGGTCTTCCTGGTAGAAAAATTTTGCATCCTCCAACCTGGCTCTGAGAACATTTTCGTTACCCTCTCTAATTTTAGAAGCATGTTTCTTGGAGTTATTGATAATTACAATAAATAGAGGAAGCAATTCATCTTTGTTTTTAAAAACAGGAAAATATTTTTGATGTTTTTCCATAACTACGGTTAAGACATCCTTGGGTAATTCTAAATATTTTTTATCATATTTTCCTAAAATTGCATTAGGATATTCAACTAAATAAATTATTTCCTTTAACTGCTTTTTATTTATTATTTTTTCCCCACCAATTTCCTTAATTATCTGTTTTATATCTGTTTTAACTATATTTTCTCTAATTTTGGGATCGACTATTACATAGTTTTTTTCTAGCTTCTTGAAATATTCCTGAGTAGAAGATATCTTGATCTTTTTGGGTGCCAAAAGTCTATGACCATAAGTAATATTTTCAGAATCTAAACCATTTAGATTGAACTTGACTATTTCTTTTCCATACAGGGCAAGTATCCATCTTATAGGACGGATAAATCGCAATGATCTTTCTCCCCAGCACATTGATTTAGGAAATTGCATGCCCTTTATTATTTTAGGAAATATTTGGGACAATATTTCAATAGTTGGCTGGCCTATTATAGATTTGTGGGCAAAAATATATTTCCCTTTTTCGGTATCTTCGACAATTAAATCCTCAACATTTACCCCCTGGCTTTGGGCAAACTTTAGGGCAGGTTTCTGGAGTTGCAAATCTTTATTGTAAGCAATTGAATAAGCAGGTCCTTTAATCTTTTGAAAAATGTCTTCCTGTTTTTCCTTAATGTGGAAGATGAATAATATTAATCTTCGAGGAGTGCCATAAACTTTTATTCCTTTATATTTTATTCTGGCTTCTTCTAAATATTTTTGTGCTAACTGATTTAAATTTTTTAAGGCATTCTCCATATAATGCGCTGGTATTTCTTCGGTTCCAATTTCTAAAACTACATTCTCCATTAAATTTTATCCTTTGCCTGATCTTTTATTATTTAATTAAAGGGAAACCCAATTTTCCTCTCTGTTTTACGTATTCTTCTGCACATAATCGGGCAATATTTCTTACCCGGGAAATATATCCTGTTCTTTCCGAAACACTAATTGCTCCCCGGGCATCTAATAAATTAAAAGTATGGGAGCATTTTAATATATAGTCATATGCCGGTAAAGGCAGCTCTATTTTTATTAATCTTCCTGCTTCTTTTTCGTATATATTAAAAAGGTTAAATAACATATGTATGTCTGCTTCTTCAAAGTTATACTTAGATTGTTCTACTTCTGCTTGATGGCGTATGTCTCTATAGGTAATATTCTTGCCCCATTTTAAGTCAAAGATATTTTCCACATCCTGAATAACCATGCCTAACCTCTCTAACCCATAGGTTATTTCAACCGGAATAATATCTAAATCAAACCCGCCAGCTTGCTGAAAATAAGTAAATTGAGTTATTTCTAACCCGTCTAACCAAACTTCCCAACCTAACCCCCAGGCACCCAGGGTAGGGGCTTCCCAATCACCTTCAATAAATCTTATATCATGCTTTTTTCTTGATATTCCCAAACTTTCTAAGCTTTTAAAATAAATCTCCTGCACGTCTTCAGGAGAAGGTTTTAATACGACTTGGAATTGATAATGCTGCTGCACTCTATTGGGGTTTTCTCCATAACGTCCATCGGCAGGTCTTCGAGATGGTTCAACATATGCCACTTTCCATGGTTCGGGGCCCAATACCCTTAAAAAAGTGGCTGGATTCATTGTTCCAGCACCCTTTTCTATATCATAAGGCTGTTGAATGATACAACCCTGTTCTCCCCAAAATTTTTGTAAATTAAAAATTATCTCTTGAAAATCCATATTAGCATCTCTTTCTCTTAATTATAAATAAAATTCCCTCTCGTAGAAATTTTTGAAAACCTATTGTCTGTTAAAGAGAGGGACTGTATTTTCTTAGTTAATATATCAAAATCGGCTTTAATTGTCAACGACATGTTCGTATTGCGTATCGCGTATTTGCGTATCGCGTTAGGAAAACTAGCGTAGAGCGTATAGAATTAGTTAGTTGGTTAGTTAGTTTCCTGGTTAATTAGTTAGTTAAGAAAATAGAGTAAAGAAATTGGGAGCCAAATCCGTATCTCGTGTGTATAGTTACTCAGTTACCTTGTTTTCCAGTTAATGGAACAAGTAATACGCCCTAACTTACTGAAAACCGAGAACTGAAAACTGAAAACGTGTATTTAATACTAACGACTATTCTGTTACAGAGACTTCAGAAAATCATCTGTTTTAAAACTTTTCTCCGAATGATAACCTATATATATATTAGTTATCTTCTCTAACTCTTTCATCTTATTATCAGGAATGGTAGCTTTTGAAATAGTGGATAAATGGGTAATCAGTATTTTTCGTAATAATTTTGCAAAATAAAGAGAGACTCTAATACACTTTTCTTTATCTTCAGCTACACAATTATTGCATAACAGCCCACCTTCTCTTATATTAAAATGCATCTCTTTTTGGTCATCTACAATTTTATTACATCTACAACAATGATTAAGTGATGGCCTATATCCTAAAAGTGACATAGTTTGCCATTTGAAAGACAAGGACAATAATTTTGGGTCATTAGCCTTCCTCAAACCATGCAAAACTTCTTTTAATAAATTAAACAGACTAATATTTATTTCACGCTCCTCGGTTAATTTATTAACCATCTCCACACAGTTAGCGGCAAATGCAAATTTAATAACATCTTTGCTCGTAGAAAAAAAAGATTCTAATATTTCGGCCTGACTGACAATATCAATATTTCTACCTTTATAAAACAAAAAGACAGAGTGAGTTAATATTTCCAAACTGCTTCCGAATTTACTTTTTATCTTTCGGACTCCTTTGGCAATAGCCGTAATCTTACCGTAATTTTTGGTATATATAGTAACAATTTTATCGGCTTCTTCGTATTCCATACTTTTTAAGACTATACCTTCTGTTTTATACAACATACTATAAGATAATCTCCGCTATAAAAGATCGTTTTTACCAAATGCCTCAGGAAGCAATTCTTTTATTTTTTTAATCTTAACATCTCCCTTTAAATTCGCCATAATCAAAGGAATGTCTTCACCAAATTCTGATATCACCTGCCGGCAAGCACCACAGGAAGAACAGGGTTTATCTGTATCACCAATAACAGCGATAGCTTCAAATTTAGTTGAACCCTCTGAAATAGCTTTAAAAATAGCCACTCTTTCTGCACATACAGTTAGGCCAAAAGATGCATTCTCAATATTGCAGCCGGTAAATATTTTACCATCAACTCCGAGAACAGCAGCTCCAACTTTGAATTTAGAATAGGGAGTATAGGCCTTTTTTCTGGCCTTTTCTGCTTCTTTAATTAATTTTTTATATTCTTTTTTCACAGTATTCTCACCTTCTTTATTTAAACCACACCTTTGTTTCCTCTGGCACCAAATGAATCCATATATTTCCCTGATTTAAGTTTATAACAGTCCCCTGTCTATCATAATATACAGTCGAATGGTCTTTAGACTTTTTAACCCACTTAGATAAAAAATAATTCCCTCCATAAAATACCTTGACAATACCTTCTCCGATAACCTCTACTTCCAATCTTCCTTCTCCATCATCGGGGATTTTTTTAACCGGAACATACTGGATTATTATATTGGAAACAGTTATAGGTTCGAGGGTTTTACTATCCTGATGGAGCTTAGAATTTATGTACCTTAAATATGTATTAGTATCGTCTTTATACTCATAAGATATGGTATATTTTTGATTGTATTTAATAGATATTTTGGTAATATCCCCTCCTGATAAATTGAGTGTTCTCAGGTTGAGCAAATGGTTATCTAAATTTACCTTTTCCTGAAAACCCATTTTCCTACTCTTCTCTCTTATATTTTGGGTATTAGTAAAAAGATTAATCCATCCTCCAATATTTTTATCCCGCCAATAAGGAGAAGGATAACTCATCTGGTCTAAATTAACAATCCTTTCGTTCTTTAAGCTTTGCCCTCCACAGTGGGCAAAGATGGCAGACCACTCTACAGCTAATCTAGAAAAATAATACCTGCTGCTTCTGACCGGCCCCACTATAGTCTCATCACTATTATTAAATATGGCCATTAATCTGGTAAAAGGATACTCTACATTTGCTTCATAAATTATATCTGCTTTATTCAGACCATTTTGGTGAATTACTTCTTCAGGCGAATTACCGATCATTATAGCTAAGGGCCTTGTAGTACTGGCGTAAATATTATTATTTATAGTAAAACATGCAAATAAAATAAAAAATAACAATATTAACCTGTAGAAAAATGATTTGCTCAATGTTTCTTTCCTCATAATTTATCCTCTTTCTTTAGTTTTTAAACTATCTTATAATTATTTGGTTTTATCGAATTCATCTTCTATCTCTCCAAATATCTCCTCTAATAAATCTTCTATGGTAACTACTCCGGATATTTTTTTATCTTTGTTTATTACTACCGCAATATGAACTTTCTTTCGCTGAAATTCTTTCAGGAGAGTCGTAACTCTTTTATTTTCTGAGACCAGGTAAGGTGGATGGATTAAACCTAATAAATTTATACTTTTAATTAATTTCTTTTCTAAATCTTCAATAAGGAAGTCTTTAGCGTAAATAAAACCTACGATATTATTTATATTATTTTTATAAACCGGTATCCTAGAAAGACCTTCTTTGTTCATTAATTTTACAGTTTCCTCTAAGCAAGTATTTTCTTCAACAGCTACCATATATTTTTTGGGTACCATTACATTTTTAACAAAAATATCATTTAAATTTAAAATTCTCTCAATCATACTCTTTTCCCTTTTCTCTAATACACCTTCCTTTTCGCTAACTTCAAAAATAAGTTTTAAATCTTTTTTAGTGAAAAAAGCATTTAGAGGTACATACTTCTTGCCGGTAACGATCCTAATGATAAAGTTCGATACCCACCTGAAAAAGACTTCAAGGGGATAAAGGATGTAAGAGGCAATTTTTAAACAGTACGCTGCCTTAAGCGAAATTTTTTGTGAATTATTTTGAGCAATAGTTTTAGGAATTATCTCGCAAAAAATTAAAATTATTAGAGTGGTAAGCAATATTGAAATAGTGACTCCTCTGTCACCCCAAATATGCATTGCCAGAGTAGAGGAAACCGTAGAAGATATGATTACTGCTATATTAGTTCCAATTAAAACCACCCTTAAAAATTTATCGGGCTTTTTAATTAAATTAGACACTATTATAGCTTTTTTATCCCCCCTCTTGGCTAAATATTTAAGATGCAGCTTACTGGTAGAGATAACTGCAGTTTCTACACCGGAAAAAAAAGCAGCAATAAATATACACATAAATAATATAAAAGGACTGACTTTAATCCACCATTCTGTCAAAATTTCCTTACCTCCTATGCATCTTTACCCGAAATATTACTTTCAGTCTGCGGCAGTTCTTTTATTATCTTTACTCTTCTAATCCTATTTTTTACCACCCGTTCTATTATCATTTGACAATTCTGATACTTTATCTTTTCACCTTTCTTAGGCACCCTACCCAATAGGTCAAAAATAAAACCACCCAGGGTCTCGAAACCATTTTCAGGTATTTCGATGTTTAGAATTTCATTAATCTTATCAATACTTATTATTGCATCAGCAATGACCACATTATCTTCAACTATTTCAAATAATTTTATCTCTTTATCGTATTCATCAATTATCTCGCCTACTACTTCCTCTACTACATCCTCCATAGTAACCAGTCCTGCTGTCCCGCCATATTCATCAATAGCAATGGCGATTTGAATTCTGTCTTTCTGAAAAATATCCAACAATTCGTCTATTTTTTTATTTTCCGGAACAAAGTAAGCCTCTCTTATTATCCCCTTTAAATCAAACTTTTCCTTTGAAGTATACCATTGCTCGTATATACCTAAAAGATCCTTGGCATACAATATTCCGATAATATTGTCTATAGTTTCTTCATAAACAGGGATTCTCGAATGCCCCATTTTTTTAATCAATTTTAGTATTGCACCTAACTTGGTATCAGAGGAGATGCAGGCCATGTCTACCCGAGGGATCATTACTTCTTTTACCATAGTATCGCCAAATTCAAATATATTTCTAATCATTTCATTCTCTTCCTCTTCTATCACTCCATCATCCTTACCAGCATCTATTAGGGTTATTAAATCTTCTTCGGTAATTTCTTTTTTCTCTCTAACGCCTTTTTTACCAAAAAAGTAATATAGGGTACTAATTGCTGCTTTAAAAACTTTAATTAAGGGGAATAACCCAGTGGAAATTATTTCTATCGGTCTGGCAACTCTTTTGGAAATTTTTTCGGCATTAGCAACAGCTAATGATTTCGGGACAATTTCTCCAAAAACAAGTATCGTAAAAATCATTATTCCACTGGCTATACCTACACCCATATTTCCAATAAGTTTTATAGCTAAATAAGTAGCCAAAGAAGAAGCCGCAATGTTTACGAACATATTCCCGATTAAAATAGAGATTAATGTTCTTTGGGGGTCATCAAGGAGCCTGATAATTGATTTTACCTGCCAATTATTCTCTTCTTCTTTTTGCATTTTTTTTAATTGCAATTTATTAAGTGAGAAGAGAGCAGTCTCTGTGCCGGAAAAAAACGCTGATAGTATTATGAAACCTAATAAAGCAACAGCTTCAAATATCAATATAATAAAATTAGAAGGGTCATCCAAAAAATAATCACCGCAACTTTTTAAAAAACCATTAAGTATATTTTAAAATATCGACCATTTTAATTAATTTAACTAAGACAATGTGCCTACTTTTACTCAATTAGATTAGGAACTAGATATAAACAATAAATAATTGAGTCTTTAGATTCCGAATCTAACGATTTTAAACCATAAAATTACTGAAAATTATTACAGCTTATTTTTAATTATATTATGCCAATTTAGCTTTCTTCGATATTCTCATTTTTTGTAAGATTATTACTCCAGATAATAAGATAATACCCAGACTATCAGTTAACACTCCAGGCGTTAGTAAAGCAAGTGCGCTAATAATTAATATAACTCTTTCATATATTTTAGTATTATCCAGCAGATATCCGCCAGCAGCTGCGCCTAAAGCCAAAACTCCTGCCAAAGCAGTAACAATTAATAGCAAGGTATGTCCAATTGTACTATTTATACAAAGCAATCCAGGGTCAAGGGCAAATAGATAGGGAATCATAAATCCCGCTACTGCTAATCTCACCGCAATAAAACCAGTCTTCATAGAGTTACCACCAGCAATTCCTGCTCCTGCATAAGCGGCTACCGCAACCGGCGGGGTAAGATCAGCGATTACTCCAAAGTAAAGGATAAATAGATGGGCAGCTAAAGGATTTACCCCTAAATCTACCAAAGCAGGCGCAGCCATAATAGATAGAATTATATATTTGGCAGTAGTGGGTAGCCCCATCCCTAATAAAATTGAGGCAATCATGGTAAAGAAGAGAGTTAGCATTAAGTTTCCGTGACCTAACATCACAAGTCCATTAGCAATCTTTAATCCTAAACCGGTAAGAGTTACCGCTCCCACTACCATTCCGGCACAGGCACAAGCCGCCGCTACGCCTAAGGCACTCTTGGCTCCATCTTCAAAGGCTTCACCTAATTTCTTTAAATCTAAACGGGTTTCAGATTTTACCATACTTATAGCCAAACTCATCACAATTGCCCAAAAAGCAGAGAATAAAGGAGTATACCCTTTTACCAATAAATATACTAAACCAATTATAGGAATAACTAAATGACCTCTGGCCTTTATTACTTTACCTAAATTGGGAAGCTGCTCTTTAGGAAGACCTTTTAATCCGTGTTTACAAGCTTCCAGATGAACCATTGTCATAACGGCAATATAATATATTATAGCAGGAATAGCTGCCGCAGCAGCTATTTTAATATAGGGAATTCCTAAAAATTCTGCCATTACAAAGGCAGCTGCTCCCATTACCGGAGGTAATATCTGTCCACCGGTTGAGGCAGCAGCCTCTACGGCTCCGGCAAAATCCTTTCGATAACCTATACTTTTCATTAAAGGAATAGTAAAACTACCGGTAGTTACAGTATTTGCAACTGAGCTTCCATTTATAGAGCCCATAAATCCACTGGCGATAACTGCAACTTTTGCCGGACCACCGGTGGTATGACCAGCAAGAGCCATAGCAACATCGATAAAAAACTTACCCATCCCGGTCTTATTTAAAACTGCACCGAACAGAATAAAAAGAAATACAAAAGAAGCAGATACTCCTAAAGGAATGCCAAATATTCCTTCTGTCCCCGAATATAAATGTTCTATTATTCTTTCCAATGAGTATCCTCGATGAGCGAAAAATCCCGGCATTATCTGTCCAAAATAAGCATATAATAAGAATACAATTACTACTATAGGAAGGGCTGAACCAATGATTCTTCTGGTCCCTTCCAGAACTAATATGATAGTCAAAGCACCCATTATTAAATCTAAGGTAGTGGGCAAACCAGAGCGAATTACCATATCATTGTAAAATACAACTAAATATAAACATACGCCCGTACCTAATATAGCCAGAATTACGTCATAGAAAGGTATTTTATCTTTATTCTTGTCAAAATTTTTTTTAGAACTGGGATAAATAAGGAATGTTAAACACGAAGTAAAAGCCAGATGGACTGCTCTTTGTTTTAGAGCTAAAAGCAGACCAAATCCTCCGGTATAAAATTGGAAAGCCGAAAAAGATATGGCAATAATAGAAATGATTATAGCCGCGATACCGATAGGTCTTCTAATTCTTGATTCTGAATCATATTGTTCCATGAGTTTCTGAACATCAATTTCTTTATTTTCAGTTTTAACATCTTCAACCATTTACAAGCTTCCTCCTGTAAGATAATTAAATAAATTATCCTTATCTATTTCAAGGGTCAATAATCTATCTCCTACTAATGAAGATAAATTAATTTCTTCGCCTTTGAAATAGAAAATATTTTCTCTTACTACCCCAATTCTATAATAAATTGGGGTAGATATAATCCTGTGCATATTTTTTATTTTAAATCTACCCTCCTCTTCTACAAATATTTCATTTTCAAAAGTTGTATAAGGGAGACCTGCTCCGTGATCGAGAAAATCAGTTTCAATTAATACAATCTGATAATCTTTATTAATGATAAATATTTCCCACACAGGAGTTAGGGCAACAGAGTGAGTATATTTCAAAATAAATTTATCCCCGGGTTGGACCTTCTGTTTAAAAATTAATCCTCCACCAGAAAAAGGCTTGAGTTCCAGGGTATATACTGGAATAAAAAATAATATTATAATGATAATTAAGGCAATAAGCAATCCAATCAGGGCAATATATTTATTCTTTAACATATAAATTGATTCCGGGTACCATAGAAAAATTTTCTCATTTTATGGTACCCGGATTTTACTTTCCTAACCTTATTTAATCAAGCCAACTTCTTTGTAGTATAATTCAGCACCTGGATGCAAAGGTATTCCTATACCGTCAAGGGCAGTTTCCAAAGTAATATTTTTACCTTGGGAATGTACTTTTTCTAATACATCTCGGTGTTCCCATAAGGCTTTGGTCATTTTGTAGACTAATGTAGGTGATAGTTTGGCATCACATATCCATAAGGCGGGTGTGGCAAGGGCTGGAACATCTTCATCTACGCCTTTATACAGTCCACCAGGGATAACTGTAGCTCCGTAATAAGGAATTGCTTCAACTAATTCTTTTATCTTTTCTGCACTTATAGGAATCAATACAATATCTCTCTTGGTAGCTATATTAATGATACTGGAAGTAGGATAACCGGCAGTTGTAAAACCTGCATCTATTTGCCCATCGATCAAACGTTGAGCAACTTCATTGAAGCTTAAAAAATCTGCCTTAATATCGTCAAAGGTAATACCATGGGCGTTTAAGATTATTTCAGCATCAGCAGCAGTTCCGCTATTAGGTGCACCCACTCCCACTCTCTTCCGTTTGAGGTCTTCTATGCATGTGATTCCGGAAGCCTTGGTAGCAACTATATGAATAGTTTCCGGGTATAAAGAAGCAATACCCCTTAAATTAGTAATAGGTTGTGCATCTTTTAATATCCCCGTTGCGCTATAACTCCAGTAAGTTGTATTAGCTTGTGAAAAAGCAGTTTCTATTTGTCCTCTACTTATTAAATTACAGTTTGCCACTGAGGCATTCCCTGACTGTGCAGTAACTATTAAACCTTCAACATTATTAGAAAGCATTTGAGCTAACGCTCCACCCAAAGGATAATAGGTTCCGCCGGTTCCGCCGGTAGCAATAGCTACAAATTGTCTTTCAGCAGCCATCCCAAAACTAAACATTCCCACTACTAAACTAATTGCTAATACTAAAACTAATATTGTCTTGTTTTTTAGCATTAAAAACTCTCCTTTACTTTTTTAAAATATAATTTTATATACTAACTAAAAACAAATATTTTGCAGGCTTATACCTCACCTCCCATTTTTTAATTCTTTTCGTTCAGCGAATCTATATTAAGTATTTTTTCTATATATCTACTTTTTGTGTTAAAATAACCTGAAAAACTAAATAAATACAATTATCAATTTAATTATATAAAACATAGAGTTACAAAGCAAATATTTTCAAGATTTCGCTTTCTTTTTCCCGCATTATTTTATAATCTTTGTCTTTTTCGTGATCATAACCAGTTAAGTGCAATAATCCATGAATCAGTAATACTGTTAACTCTTTTTCTAGACTATGATTTAAGGTATCTGCCTGCCTTTGGGCAGTCTCTACAGAAATAATTATATCTCCCAAAAGCTTATCGCTCTCTACCTTCGGAGATTTGATAGTTCCTTCCAGTAAACTAAAAGACAAAACATCGGTTGGTTTATCAACCCCTCGATATTTATTATTCAGCGACCTTATAAATTTATCATCAGTAAACAAAACACTTATTTCTGTTTCTTCATCAACCTTTAGATGTTGCAGAACCTTTTTGATTATTCCTTTTGTTCTTCGTTGATTTATCTTTATTATTTTCTGTTGATTTTTTATTAGAATTTCCATTCTTTCTTTTCTCTTCATTAATTTTTTTTATTAAATCCTCATCAGGATATTCCACCCGACTATGAAACATTCCGGTAAGTATCCGAGAAAAACTATCTCCAATTTTGTCTAAATCTTTCAAGGTTAAATCACATTCTTCCAGCTGACCATTTTCTAAATTCCTCTGGATAATCTCCTTAACCAGAGTTTTTATCCTGGTTGCCGTAGGATTAGTTAAACTTCTGGTTGCCGCTTCCAGCGAATCAGCTAATAAAATAATTCCTGCTTCTTTAGTTTGGGGTTTTGGTCCGGAATAACGATAATTCTCTTCGGCAACTGCATCATTAGCTGATCCATTTTCTTTTAAAGCCCTGTGGAAGAAATAGGTAATCAAGTTGGTTCCGTGGTGTTGGGCGATTATATCGATTATATCCTTAGGGAGTTTATTTTTTTTCGCCAATTCTATTCCTTCTTTAATATGAGAAGCAATTACTAAAGCGCTTAAACTGGGTTCCATCTCATCATGAATATTCTTATATGCTTCTTGATTCTCAGTAAAGAAATAAGGTCTTTTTATTTTACCTATATCATGATAAATAGCACCAACCCGAGCTAACAACCCATTACCCCCAATCTCTTCGGCAGCAGTCTCAGATAGATTTCCTACAACTATACTGTGATGATAGGTACCAGGTGCTTCCAATATCATCTTCTTCAGTAGAGCCTGATTAGGATTAGATAATTCCATCAGTTTAAAAGAGGTGGTGATATCGAAATAGCTTTCTAAAAAAGGTAAAATTCCGATAGTCAAAATGACTGCTAAAAAACCGTTTAGCACTCCCCATAAATTATTTTGTAATATTAGATAATAACTTTCATTATTGATTAAACCCAAAGCTGATATAGTAATTATATTAACTCCGGCAATAATTAACCCTGCACGGGTCAGGCTTGACCTTTGGGTAGCTTTCCGAATACTATATATAGCTACAATCCCACTAATTACCGTGACTAAAATATAATTTAATCCGCCTCCCAGAATAAATCCTATTAACAAGCTTAATATCACGGTAAGTAATATGGCGATATTAGGATTTAAAGATATGGCAATTAACATTGAGGAAGAAGCGATAGGCATTAAATACCCTGATGCCTGACTAGCTACTTTAGCGAGCAAAACAACAAAAATAGAAATAATGCCCAGCAATATTAATTTGTTTATATTTTCATAAATGTCAGGATAAAAGTAGCTCAAATATAAAAAGACCACTAAAAGGCAGATCGCAGTAATCATAATTATTCCTATAATGTTAGAAAAGTTTATCTTGGGATTTTTTAGACCTAAAGCATTAAGAATGGCGATATGTTCCGAAGTTACCACTTCTCCTTTTCTTATAATTATCTGCCCTTTTTGAATTGTTCTTATAACATCATCTACTGAAGCGATGGCTTCCTGACGTCTTTTTTCTGTATCTTCTTCATTTAAAAATAAACTTGGTAGAACCAAAGAGGTAGCAATATCGCTGGCAATCAAGGCATCGCGATGATCAAGGGAAATCTCGCTAATCTCTCTAATTAATTGTTTTTTGGCATTTTCTAAATCTTCTATTTTAATTCCCTGTTCCATAATTTTTCTCATAGAATTTTTAATATCTACCCTTATTTTCTCTAAAGATAAATTATCGAATTGAAGGCACTCCGCTATGACCTTTTCACTAATATATAATCCTAAATTTTTATTTATTTCATTAGCCATTTCGTTTAATTCATCATCTGTCAATCTTCTATCGTTCTCCGTTATATTATCATTAGTATCTTTAGATGATTCATCTATTTTTTCTTTGTATTCTTTTATCTTTGAAAAGAGACTATCTATTTGTTTTTCAACATTTTCAATATTTGCTAAATTTAAATCATACACTTCTTTTATCGATTTGGCTGCCTTTTCTCTTAAATTTTGTGTTGCCTCTAAATCTGCAAATTCAAAATTCCCCGGGGACAAAATATCTTTAGAACAGATTTGCCCTTCTTTTAAGAGAATTTTATCCGGGAAAAAATTAATAGACAGAACGAGGGTAATTGCGATTAACAAAATTAAAAATATAGATATTTTTTGTATTATATTTTTATCAATTAATTTTTTCTTTTGCATATTTTTACCTGACATTTTATCTCTACTTTTCCGTTTATTCCATTTCTCATATAGTTTCACGAGGTTGAATCACTCCCTTTCCTGGTTCCGTAAATCTTCCCTTTCATAAGCGCGAATAATCTCTTGAACCAATCTGTGTCTCACCACGTCTCGATCATTAAGGTATATAAATTCGATGCCTTTTATTTTTTTAAGTATCTTTTCCACTCTTGTTAATCCGGAATGTTCTTTGAGTGGTAAATCTACCTGAGTAATATCTCCATTAATTATAACTTTAGAACCAAAACCAAAACGGGTTAAAAACATCTTCATCTGACCTAAAGTAGTATTTTGAGCATCGTCTAAGATAATAAAGGAATTATTTAAGGTTCTTCCCCTCATATAGGCTAAAGGGGCTATTTCTATTATCCCTCTTTCCATATACTTTTGGAATTTTTCGGAAGGCATCATTTCGTACATTGCATCATACAAGGGGCGAAAATAGGGGTCTATCTTTTCTAATAAATCTCCGGGTAAATAACCTAAACTTTCCCCGGCTTCTACCGCTGGTCTAACCAAAATTATTCTATCTACTTCTTTATTCTTTAAGGCAGACAAGGCAATAGCTACTGCTAAGTAGGTCTTTCCTGTACCAGCAGGTCCGATAACAAAGACAATATCATTCTTTCTAACGGCATCTATATATTTCTGTTGACCTAAGGTTTTTGGCCTAATCTCTTTATCTTTTTTGAAAACGTAAATCACATCTTTGTATAACAATTTCCAATCTACAGGCTGGTTATTCTCAGACATTTCAACATGGTATTTTACCTGTGCTATAGAAAGTGGATGCCCTTTCCTAATTATGGAGATAAGTCCTTCAATTATTTTTACAGCTTTATCCGTTTCACTCTTTATCCCTGAAATAACCAACTTGCTATCATTTTGTGTTGATATTTTTATGGAAAAATGCTGGTTGATAAATTTAATATTTTTATCATATTGTCCAAAAAGTTCTCTTAGCTCATCTTTATTATTAATTAATATACTTTTACTTATGTTTTTATCTTTTTCTATTATATTTCCCTACTTTCGTAAAATATAGTAATAAACTCGTATCTCGTATAGAATTAGTTAGCTAGTGCTCTGTTAAATAAAGTATGTTATATTTCTTGAGATTGCTTCGTCGCTTTGCTCCTCGCAATGACACCCGGTATTTTGTCATTGCGAGCGTTAGCGAAGCAATC
>LDZT01005414.1_pt1 | contig 22939 bp, 26 predicted proteins | sample 615521 | NCBI WGS metagenome assembly LDZT01 (sample SAMN03408292, study PRJNA278302) | terrestrial metagenome | isolation source: oil reservoir sample SB1 | place: USA: Alaska, North Slope, Schrader Bluff formation | collected 2011-09
CGCTTTTATCCTTTTCTCTATTGAATAGGTGATGTTATTTATTTGATAAAGAACATTCTATTTCATGAATGGAAATTAAATAGGACTGTGAATAGTAACTATCCGGGAAATATTCCCCTAAATTTTTCTAAAATACATATTGACTTTTAATGGTATGCCTGGTACCATTTACTTGTAAAAAATTGTTTGGATTTGTCTAAATTAGTCACAGGGGGGGAAAGCAGTGAAATCAACGGGCATTGTTAGAAGGGTGGACGAGCTAGGCAGGGTTGTTATTCCTATAGAACTTAGAAGGACCCTGGGCATAGAAGAAAAAGACGCCCTCGAAATTTACGTTGATGAGGAAAGGATTGTGCTCAAGAAATACCAGCCGGCCTGTGTGTTCTGCGGAGACGCTTCGGACACGCAGTATTACCGCGGTAAACTGGTCTGTCGTGAGTGCGCCATGACTATGTTTGAAAACACCAAAGCAATATAGTCAATCAACTATTACCCTAAAGCGGAAGGGAAGCATGACTTGCCCTTCCGCTCTATTTTTACTGCTCTTCATCCTTTTTTCTCACCAATGAAGCTGCATAAACCTCGTTTCTGGCCATATTGTTCCTTTTGGCGACCTCCCGGATGGCCGCCGGCCGCGGCATACCTCCGGCCTGCAAACCGTTTACCTGGGAGGCAATAGTTGAAAGATCCGTTTTAACTTCCTCACGGACTTCGTTTTTATTTCCTTCCAAAACTATGGTGAATTCCCCCAATGGGCTGTTCCGCCGGAAATAGTCCAGCGCGGACGATAAGCTTCCCCTCCAGACCTCTTCGTAATGCTTGGTCAGTTCACGGGCAACGGCTAAACGCTTGTCCCCAAGTTGTTCCAGCAGCTCATCCAAAGTCTTCAACAGCCTGTGGGGCGCCTCGTAAAGTATTATTGTGCGCTCTTCTTTAATTAGGGAAGTAATTCTTTTCTTACGGGTACGCTTGTTGGCGGGCAAAAAACCTTCAAAGCAAAAATTGGAAGCGCTCAATCCTGATACAACAAGGGCGGCAAGAGCAGCGTTGGGACCCGGGACGGGAACGACCCTTACTCCGCTTTTTATGGCGGCATCCACGAGGACTTCGCCCGGATCGGATATTCCCGGCATGCCGGCGTCCGATACCAGAATTAAATGCTTTCCTGAGAGCAGCAGGCCCAGCAAGTACTCACACTTTTTCGGCCCGCTGTGGCCGTGAAAGCTGGTAACGGGCGTATGTATGCCATAGTGGGCAAGGAGCTTGCGTGTGTGCCTGGTATCCTCGGCGGCAATCAGATCGGCTTCCTTCAACAGCCTGAGCGCTCTCAAGGTTATATCTTCAAGATTGCCGATCGGCGTGGCGCAAAGATAAAGCGTACCGTTTGCGCCGCCGCTTTTTTTTTCAGCCGCGGGATCACCTTTCGGTTCCATTATTTACCCCGCTCCAAAAATGCCGTACAAAAAAGGCAGTCTTCCTGGCGAAGCCGTCCGAAATGAACGTTGCAGATGTGAAAACCCTCGTCGTAGATTTTTTTCAGATTTACGAACGCTCCTCCCAAGGCCTGTTCCTGGGGCTCGCCCTTCGGTCTGTAACCGGCAAACATTGCCAGTTTTTCCCTCAGGGCGCTGTTCTCTTCTTCGAGATAACCGGCCAGCTTTTTTAACTGCTGGAGATCACTCTCGGTTTCTTTAATCCTCGTCTCCAGTTGTCTGAACAGGATGCTCATCGGGTTCATTTTGTTCACTCCCCGTTTTTTCTACGCTGATATCCCCAACAGCATATTCACGGATCATTTTGCTTTCCTTGAGCTCTACAGCTATCGTCTTTTTCAGTATGTTGATACCGGTCACCTTTCCTTCCCCTTCGGATGTTGTAACCAGACTGTTCAAGGGAGGAAATTCCTGCCTACTCTGTTCATAAAGATCGTTTTCAAACTTCAGGCAGCACATCAACCTGCCGCAGATACCCGAAATCTTGGTCGGGTTCAGGGATATATTCTGCTCCTTGGCCATTCTGATGGAGACGGAGGCAAAATCAGCCAGCCAAGTGGCGCAGCAGAGCTCGCGCCCGCAGCAGCCCAGGCCGCCCATCATCTTGGCCTCATCCCTCACTCCGATCTGCCGCAATTCAATCCTTGTCCGGAACACCGCGGCAAGGTCCTTGACAAGTTCACGGAAGTCTATCCTTCCCTCGGCGGTAAAATAAAAGATCAGCTTGCTTTCGTCAAATGTTTTCTCAACATCGACAAGCTTCATCGGCAAACTGTGAACAGCAATTTTTTGCTCGCAGATGCTGAACGCCTGTTTGACCTTCTCCTGGACCGCCGCAAGTTTTTGAGTGTCCTGGACGGTTGCCTTCCTGATAACTTTTTTCAGTGGGGAAACTACTTCCTCATCATTTATCTCAACAGGCCCGGTTACAACCTGCCCGTATTCCATTCCCCGGGATGTCTCGACAATAACATCATCGTTCACAGCAATTTCAATTTCGGCAGGATCGAAATAATATACTTTACCCGCCCGTTTAAACCTTACACCGACAACACTGTATGTCATTTTTTGTATCACTCCATTTGATTCTACTTGTGGGAAGCAGAAAAACCGTCCCCTTGCTTCCCTCCCGCCGGCCTGCACAAGTTTAGAAACAGAACATCCAAAACCAGCCTGGGATTCGCGTTCTTGGACAACCTGTTTCTGGCTTCCTCAATTTTTCCCAGGCGGTCAATTAATAAAGCGGCTTCCCGCCTGGAAGCTTGTTCCTTGATGACCTGCAAAAAATCCCGGTTGATAATTAACTTCTCATTTTCTGATTCTTTCCATATTAAAAGATCTCGATACCAGAGCATCAGCCCTTCTATCCAGGTGAGTGTTTGTTCCCTGATGCTTTGTTCCTTGTTGCCGGACAGGAGGCTTCCGGCAAGCCGGCAGGCTTCTCCAAGCCCGGCGCTGTCTAATGCATTAATTATCTGCGCCAGTTGTTTTCTGCGTTCGGTGAGATTGCCCCCCCCAAGCAGTTCAAAAGCCTGTCCCACACTGCCGCCTGATAAAAGGGCGGTTAAATCCGCCTCTTCCTGCTTAACGCCGGGCAAGCATGCCAGAATCAGGGCTACCTGGGAGACGGGAAGCAATTGGAACATAACCTGCTGGCACCGGGAAAGAACAGTCGTCAAAAGGGCGTATGGCTGAACGCAAGTCAGTATAAAAACCACACCTGCCGGCGGTTCCTCAAGGGTTTTTAAAAAGCAGTTCGCCGCTTCGTCGGTCATACTTTCCGCACGGTCGATCAGGCAAATCTGCCTGCCGCCCTGAAACGGGGCCAGGGTCATCCTTCTTTGGATTTCTCTTGCCTGCTCTATTTTTATTGAACCTCCTTCAGGTTCAACTATTATAAAATCGGGGTGGTTCCCTCCTTCAACCTGGCGGCATGAACGGCACTCGCCGCAGGCATCACCTTGTAAAGGCTGTCGACAGAGCAGCGCCCGGGCAAAAGCCTCGGCGCATGTTCTTTTTCCCACACCTGAAGGGCCGCAGAAAAGATAGGCGTGGGAAATCATCTGCCTGTTAAAAGACCTGCGCAAAAGATTTATTGCATTATCCTGCCCGTGTATTTCACTGAAGAACTTCACCGGTAAACACCTCGACCGCTTCAATAACCCTGCGGTGGATCTCCTCTTTGCTCAGCATGGCGTCAAGAACATGGTAAGCGCCCGGTCTTTGTCCGGCCAGGAACAGATACCCTTCGCGCACGCGCCGGAAAAATGGTGTCTCTTCCTGTTCCAAACGGTCCGCCTCGCCGGCAATCCGTTTCTTGGAAAGCTCAGGGGAAAGATCCAGCAAAAAAGTAAGGTCCGGAGTCAGACCGCCCGTCGCCAGGTCATTCACCCTGGTTAAAAGCCCGACATCCAGCCCCCGTCCATAACCCTGGTAGGCTATTGTGGAATCTCCGAACCGATCGCTAATTACTGTTCTGCCCATTGCCATGGCCGGCCCGATTCTGCCGGCAGCCAGCTGGGCCCGTGCGGCGGCGTAAAGCAATGCCTCCGCTGCGAAAGACAAATCGGGGCAGGCTGATTTATCCAGGAGCATTTCCCTTACGTTTTCTCCCAGGGGCGTCCCTCCCGGATCCCTGTATGTCTCGACCTCCCTGCCGCTGCGCAACAAGGCGCCGGCCAGCAGCTCAGCCTGGGTACTCTTGCCCGCCCCGTCAATTCCCTCAAAGACGAAAAAAAGCCCCCTTTTATTTTCCTTCATGTCTATTCGATCACCCTAACTGTCCTCAACTCCGGGTCCGCGGGTCCGGCCACGGGCGCCCCGGAAGCTTTAACCCATTTGAGATACTCAACTATTTCAGGCGTAAACTCCTCGCCCGGATAAATTACCGGTATTCCCGGCGGGTATACCGCAACCCACTCCCCGCAGACAAGCCCTGCGCAGTGTTCCAGGAAAACCTTCCTCTTCCCGGAAAACCACGCCTGCCGGGGGGTTAATTGACGCGGCGGCAAAGCGGGCAACCTAAGCGGCGCGGGCAGCGGCCGTACAGCAGGCAGCTTTTCCCGGGATATCTCCCTCAGGCCGTCAACCAGCCTGCCGCAGTCCTCTTCGGTTGCGCCGGCGCCGATAACCACAACAATATTAGTGAAATCCGCCATTTCCACGTTTACGCCATATTTCTTAAAGAGCTTCGCAGAGAGCTGGAAACCGCTCAATCCGAGATCGGCCCCGGAAATGGTTATCCTGGTGGGATCAAGCGAATAACCCTTTCTTAAATGACGACCGTCAAGCACTTTCAGACCCGGAATTTGGCCTGCTGTCTCTCTGAGCTGCCCTGCTTTTTGAACAGAGCCGTCCAGCAATTCGCGGCCTTTTTCGGCAAGCATATGCCTGGCCAGATCCAAAGACACAAGCAGCAGATAAGAAGGGCTGCTTGTCTGCAGGCAGGCAAGTGCGGCAGCCACATCCCCGGGATCGAAAAACTCTCCCTGCAGGTGCAATAAAGATGACTGCGTCAAAGAGCCGCCCATTTTATGCATACTCATCACGGAAGCGTCAGCCCCGCATGACAATCCGCCTTCCGGCAGGGACGGGTGGAAAGGAAAGTGGGCGGCATGGGCTTCGTCAGCCACCAGCGGTTTGCCGGCTCTATGGACAAGCCCGGCCAGTTTCTTTAGATCTGCCGCAATCCCGTAATAATTGGGATAGGTTGTCAACACGCCTTTCGCTTCTCTGCAGCCGTCGAGCGCTTCGGCAACCTGCGCTTCACCCGGCCCTTCCGGTATCCCAAATTCCTCCGCCACGGAAGAGACGAGATAAACTGGATCAGCCCCGCTTAAAACAAGCCCCGCTAAAACAGACCGATGGCTGTCACGGGGTATAATAATCTTTTCTCCCGGACGGCAGAGGGCCATAAGCAGTGCCTGCAGGCCGACCGAAGTTCCATTGACCAGAAAGAACGTGCGCTTCGCTCCGTAAAGTCCGGCAGCCAGGGATTGCGACCTGGCTATAGACCCGCTGGGGCTGGTAAGGTTATCAAGCCCCGGCAGTTCAGTCAGGTCAATTTTAAATAAGTCTTGTTCCAGATCCTTCCATAAAGCTGAAAGGGCCTGCCCCTGCCTGTGCGCCGGCAGATGCAGGTGAGCATAACCTTTTTTCAGATGCTTCAGCAGGGATGTATAAAGTGGCGCTTCATACTGATCATCCTGCATAAAATACCATCTCCGATAGTTAATTGTATCATAACGGCGGCAACCTTCCAAGTGCGATAATGGAAGTGACCAGAGAACGATATTAAGAGTTAGCTAGAATGAGAAATATTCCTAAAATTTTAATTCTTTTCTTAAAAAGAATATTTTAAAGTGCCCTTGACAGGCAATTTAAGATATTCTATAATCATGATCGTTTATCTGTTAGCTAGAGAAAATATCGAAATTTGTATCAGGGGAGAAAAAGATGATTGAAATTCGTTTTCATGGAAGAGGCGGACAGGGGGCTGTAACCTCGGCGGAACTGCTGGCTCTTGCTGCTATCAGCGAAGGGAAATATGCCCAGGCCTTTCCCAGTTTTGGACCAGAAAGGCGCGGGGCTCCGGTAGTCGCTTTCTGCCGGGTGGATGATCACCCTATCCGGTTGAGGACTAACATTTATTCCCCTGATCTGGTAGTAGTGTTGGATCCTTCCCTGCTCCGCCTGATTAACGTGGCCGCCGGCTTAAAAGAAAACGGCGTATTAATTACCAACACAAAATACACGTCCGGGGAGATCAGGGAAAAATTGGGCATCAAACAGGCCCTGGCTACTATAAATGCCACCAAAATTGCCCTTGAGGAAATGGGGCTCCCGATCACCAACACTACGATGCTTGGCTCTCTTCTTAACGCACGGCAGGTAGTGCATCCCGATTCACTCATCGGCCCTTTGGAAAAGAGATTCGGCCGGATCGCCGACAAAAACATCAGGGCTTTCCGGAGGGCTTACGAGGAAACTACAATACTTAACTGAGGAGGGAGAGGCAATGATAAGATCAGAGGAAGACCTGAAATGGAAAGATTTAGAGACGGGCTGCGTTATTTCGAATGCGGGAAACGCCAGCCAGTACCGCACCGGCGACTGGCGGTCTTTACAGCCTGTCTGGGATAAGACCAAATGCATCCGCTGCGGTGTATGTTATATTTATTGCCCCGATGCAGCAATCAGGAAGACAAGTGAAGGTTACTTTGAAGCCGATTTATATTACTGCAAGGGGTGCGGAATCTGCACCCAGGAATGTATAACCGGCTGTATAACTATGGTAGAGGAAGAGGAGTAATGAATAAAAAAGTTGGTATAGAAGTTTCCTTAGCGGCTGCTGACGCAGTAAAAATGGCAAATGTGGATCTGATTGCCGCTTACCCGATTACGCCACAGACCCATATCGTGGAACATCTGTCCGAACTTGTGGCCAACGGGGAACTGGACGCCGAATTTATTCCGGTGGAGTCGGAACACTCGGCATTGAGTGTCTGTATAGGATCTGCCGCTGTAGGAGCCCGTACTTTTACATGTACCAGTTCACAGGGGCTTGCCCTGATGAACGAGATTATATTTATAGCCGCTTCGATGAGGCTTCCGATCGTGTTGATCCTGGCCAACCGGTCACTTTCAGGACCTTTGAGCATCTGGAACGACCACACCGACGTTATGTCAATCAGAGACAGCGGCTGGGTTCAAGTATTTGTGGAAAACGGCCAGGAAGTTTTCGATCATGTCTTCTTTGCTTTCCGAGTGGCCGAGGATCAGAAAGTTTCCCTCCCGGTGATAATCAACCTGGACGGGTTTATCCTTACCCACGTTATCGAGCCAATCGAGTACTGGGACCAGGAGTCGGTTAACAAATACCTTCCTGATTTCAAACCCGTCAGCACGCTCAATCCCGATGCGCCGGTTACGATGGGCGCTTTTGGCATGCCGGGCATTTATACCGAGGCTAAAAAGGCCCAGGATGAGGCATTGATCAAGTCCAAGCCGGAAATCATCAAAGCCTGGAAGGAAATGGGGGAGGTTATCGGAAGGCGCTATTCCCCTGTTGAAACAAATAATATCGAAGGCGCCGAAACTGTATTCCTGACCATGGGCAGTGTAGGGGAAACAGTCTCAGTCGCGGTGGAAAAGCTCAGGGCCCAGGGTAAACCCGTAGGCCAGATAAAGCTCAGATTATGGAGGCCTTTCCCTGTTGAGGAATTCAGAGAGGCCGTCCGCAATGTCAAGAGAATCATTGTCATTGACCGTGCCGTTTCCTTCGGAGGTCAGGGCGGGCCCGTGGCGGCCGAAATACGTTCAGTCCTTTATGATGAAGAAAACAGGCCCTCGGTTACCAACTTCATCTGCGGCCTGGCCGGGCGTGACGTGACACCCGATAATTACATTGATATGTACGAGAAGAGCATAAAAATGACCGGGGATAAAGCGAAGGAAGAAGATTACGTCCTGTACGGAGTCAGAGAATAAAATAGGCATAGCAAAGGTTGGAGGAAGCGCCATGAAGAAAAAGTTAAAGGAGATCGTCAAGAAGTACGGATCAAACCGGAGTTTTCTGGTTCCTATACTTCAGGATATACAGAGGGAATATGAATATCTCCCACGGGAAGCTCTCAACTTACTGAGTCAAATTATCGACGTCCCGATCAGCCATATTTATAACGTAGCAACTTTTTACAAGTCTTTCAGCCTGTCTCCCAGGGGCCGTCACCAGCTCAGCCTGTGCATGGGAACTGCCTGTCATGTTAGGCGGGCGCCCCAGATCAGGGATCACCTGGTCCGGACGCTGGGGATAAATCCGGGCGAGACTACACCTGACCTGGAGTATACATTTAAGACAGTAAACTGCCTGGGCGCCTGCGCACTTGGACCAATCATGGTCGTTGACGGGGAATACCACGGGCAGCTGACGATAATGAAAGTAAACAAAATTTTAAAAGAACTAGGTAAAAAGGAAAGGACTAAGAAAAAGGTGGCCGCTGATGAAAATTAGAAACCCGAAAGAACTTGAAAAACTACGCAATAAAATATCGGCCGGCAAAGACCCCTTAAAGCCATGCGTGAGCATCTGTTCAAGCACGGGCTGCCTCGCTCTTGGATCCGCCAAGCTTGTGGAAGCTCTTAAAGCAGAACTTAACCAGCGGGGTATGGAAAACAAAGTCGATATAAAGGAAACAGGATGTCACGGATTTTGCGAGGGAGGTCCGCTGCTGGTCATTCACCCGGAGGAAACCTGTTATTTAAAGGTAAGCGCCAAGGACATTCCAGACATCGTTGCCAAAACGCTCGTCAAGAATGAGGTCATTGACCGGCTTCTTTACACGGACCCCGTAACCGGCAAGAAGATTGCCAAACAGTCTGAAATACCCTTCTTCAAGAAGCAGGAAAAGAATATTATCGGAAATAACCCGGTAATAGATCCCTGCAGCATCGAAGATTATCTTTCTATCGGCGGGTACTCGGCTCTGTCCAAGGTTCTCTTTGAGATGACCCCTGAACAGATCATTGAGGAAATCAAGATCTCAGGACTGCGCGGCCGGGGCGGCGGCGGATTCCCCACAGGCAGGAAATGGGAATCCACACGCAAGGCTGTTGGGGAACCGAAATACGTTATCTGCAACGCCGACGAAGGAGACCCCGGCGCCTTTATGGATGAGTCGGTACTGGAGGGAAACCCCCACTCGGTGCTGGAAGGTATGCTTATCGGCGCTTTCGCCATAGGATCAAATTTAGGTTACATATATATACGAGATGAATATCCGCTTGCTGTAAAAAGAATCACGATAGCTATTGAAAAGGCAAGGGAGTTCGGCCTTTTGGGAAAAAATATTCTGGGCTCGGGCTTTTCCTTCGACCTGATCATCAGCCGCGGCGGCGGAGCGTTTGTCTGCGGTGAGTCTTCAGCCCTCTTTGCTTCTATCGAAGGGCGCGCCGGAGAACCGCGGGCCAAGTACGTTCACGCTACCGACAAAGGGCTTTTTGATAAGCCGACAAACCTTAATAACGTTGAAACGTGGGCCAACGTTCCCCTGATTATCAACAGGGGGGCTGAGTGGTACAGCAGCATAGGAACTGAAAACAGCAAGGGAACAAAAATCTTTTCCCTGGTTGGTAAGATTAATTATACCGGCCTTGTAGAAGTACCCATGGGAATTCCATTGAGAGAAATCATTTTCGATATCGGCGGAGGAATTGCCAAGGGAAGAAAATTTAAGGCCGTTCAGACCGGAGGGCCGTCGGGCGGATGCCTCCCGGAAGAATTCATGGATAAGCCGGTTGATTTTGACGAACTGGTGAAACTTGGTTCCATGATGGGCTCGGGCGGGATGATTATCATGGACGACCAGACATGCATGGTCGACGTGGCCAGGTATTTCCTGACGTTCCTTGAGGAAGAGTCCTGCGGCAAATGCACGCCCTGCAGAGAAGGAATCCTGCAGATGCGCGAGATTCTGGATAGGATTACCCAGGGCTTAGGTCAGGAAGAGGACATCCAGACTCTTGAACAAATGGGTCAGGCCATAATTGACGGTTCTTTATGCGCCCTGGGAGGTTCGGCTCCCAACCCTGTTCTATCCACTATCCGCTATTTCAGGGATGAGTACGAGGCGCATATCAGAGGCAAAAAATGCCCCGCCGGAAGCTGCAAGGATCTGATCAGCTATTCAATCAATCAGGAGACCTGCACCGGCTGCGGAGCCTGCCTGAAGGCTTGTGGAACAAATGCTATAACAGGTGAGAAGAAAAAGCCGCATACAATTGATCCTGAAAAGTGCATTAAATGCGGCGCCTGTTTGGAAACCTGTAAATTCAACGCGGTTGAGGTGTCTTAAGGAGGAACAATAATGGCAGACATGGTAACTGTAACAATAAATGAAAGGGAAATTACCGCCCCTGCGGGGAGTACCATACTTGACGCCGCCCGGGATGCCAATATATACATTCCCAGCCTGTGCAGCAACGAGGAGCTCACCCCATACGGAGCCTGCCGTCTCTGCATGGTGGAAATAGGCAGCAGGGAAAAACCCAAACTGGTAGCCTCCTGTATATACGAAGTAGCCGACGGTTTGGAAGTGCGGACTGAAACCCCCAGGGTAAACAACGTTCGCCGGTTCGTTATTGAACTGCTCCTTGCACGCAACCCGGATGCGCCCGTTTTAAGAAAGATTGCTGACGGGCTTGGCGTGCAGGATACCCGTTTTAAAAAGCGGAACAAAGGATGCATCCTCTGCGGTCAGTGCGTACGGACCTGCCGGGAAGTGGTCGGTGTTTCGGCCATCGGATTCAAAGGCCGGGGTGTGACCAGACAGGTATCCACTCCTTTCGGAGAATCTCCCGTGGACTGCATTGCCTGCGGATCATGCTCATACATCTGCCCTGTCAAGGTCATTCCTTTAAAAGAAGAAAACGGTGTCAGGGAGATCTGGAAAACCAAGTTTGAACTTAAGAAATGCAAAAAATGCGGGCGTTATTTTGCGCCGGTCAAACAGCTTGAATATTTCAGCAAGATTACAAAACTTCCCAAGGAACATTTCGAAATATGCCTCGATTGCCGTTAACCATAGGAGAACTTTAGATCAAGGAGAAGGACAATGGAATCGCTTAATGTATATTCATCCCGATTGGTAACCAAAAAAGAATACTTCGTTCCCGGTCACCGGGCCTGTCAGGGCTGCGCCGAGGCTTTATCCGTCAGGATGGTTGCCAAGGCTCTGGGCAACAACGTGATCGTAGCCAGCGCCACCGGGTGTATGGAAATAATCTCCACGCCCCTGCCGTTTACCAACTGGAGGGTCCCCTGGATCCACGTGGCTTTTGAAAATGCAGCCGCAGTACTTTCAGGCGCCGAATCAGGAGTTAAAGCTTTAGCCAGAAAAGGCAAGCTCGTTGATAAGGGTACTGTATTTCTCGGAATGGGCGGCGACGGAGCAACCAGTGACATAGGCCTTCAATCCCTGTCCGGGGCTTTTGAAAGAGGACATGACTTTTTATATGTGTGTTATGACAACGAAGCTTATATGAATACAGGCATTCAAAGGTCTTCGGCAACTCCCTTCGGCGCTTCCACCACAACCTCGCCTGCCGGAAAAGTAAAGGCGGGACAGATGACCTGGAAGAAAAACATGCCGGAAATAGCGGTTGCCCATAATATACCTTATGTGGCCACAGCCTGCGCCAGCTACCCGTTTGACCTTCTTCGCAAGGTTGAAAAAGCGGCTCAGAAAAAGGGTCCGGCTTATGTGCATATTCTCTCCGTCTGCCCGACGGGCTGGAGAATACCTCCTGACAAGGCCATTTGGATCGGACGGCTGGCCGTGGAAAGCGGGGTCTTCCCCCTGTACGAAGTGGAAGACGGCAAGTACCGGATAACGCATGACGTGCCTGAATTAAAACCCGTCATCGACTACCTGAAGCCACAGGGGAGGTTCCGCCACCTGACTCCTGATTTAATCTCGCAGATCCAGGAAAGGGTAACAGCGGACTATAACAAGCTGAAAATGAAAGCACAATTATAGACGGTTTTGCCTTGATTTAGAAAAATACTTGCCGGCGACCTTATAAAAAATATTTTTTCAAGGGGCCGGCAAATTGTTTTTTGCGGTTTTTTTAATCCGAAGGGGTTTTTTGTTGAAGGATTGCGTTAATTAATGTAGAATATAATTCTGGATTATAAAGCCAAAGAATGTAAAATACTTAAGAATAGCTGTCAGGTGTATATTGGGATCAAAACAACGGGCATATATATAACAAGGGGGATCGTAGATGAAAGCAACCGCGGAGAGGATAGAAAAAAACACTGTTCTGCTGGAAATCGAGGTAGAAACGGAGAGATTTTCAGAGGCATTGGACCAGGCTTATCAAAAACTGGTCAAGAAAGTAAATGTACCCGGTTTCCGGAGAGGAAAAACTCCCCGCTTTATTTTTGAAAGGCATATAGGCACACAGGCGCTGGTTGATGAAGCCGTCGAAACAGTGATTCCCGAAGCTTATTTCATGGCGGTGGGCGACACCGGCATAGAACCTGTTGCCCAGCCCCAGCTTGAACTGGTTCAGGTTGAGGAAGGTAAGCCGGTTGTTTTTAAAGCAAAGGTAACTGTTAAACCCGAAGTAGCTTTGGGTCAATATATAGGGCTGGAAGCGCCCAAGCCGGAGACCGGCATTAATGATGACGATATCGATAGTGAACTGACCCGCCTGCAGCAGATGCACGCCCGGCTGGTTTTAGTTGAAGAAGGGGAAGTGGAGAACGGAGACCTTCTGACCATTGATTTTCTTGGGAAGATAGACGGTATCCCCTTCGAAGGCGGGGAAGGGAAAGACTATAACCTGGAGATAGGCAGCCATGTTTTCATAGCGGGCATGGAAGAAGGCATGATTGGTATGAAGCGGGAAGAGACCAAAGATATCGAGGCAGCTTTCCCTGAAGACTACCGCAAAGAGGACCTGGCCGGCAAAGACGCTGTTTTTACGATTACAGTCAAGGAAATCAAACGCAAGGAACTTGCCCCCATCGATGACGATTTTGCCAAGGACGTCAGCGAATTTGAAACTCTGGAAGAATTAAAAGTAAATATCAGGAATAAACTGGAACAGGCAAGCAAAACCAGGTCAGATACAGTTTTTAAACAAACCTTGATCAGCAAGGCAGTGGATAACTCCCAGATGGAAATACCTGAAGAAATGCTCGAAGGCCGCATTGACGAGATAGCTGAAGATATTGAAAGAAACCTTTGGACACAGGGTGTTTCCATGCAGGACTACCTGTCCTACACCGGCTCAACAGTTGAAGAGATAAGAAAGCAGTTCAAGCCGGAGGCGGAAAAAAGCGTGAAAAGGACATTGGCTCTGGAAGCGATAGCAAAAGCGGAAAAGCTTGAGCCCAGCGAGGATGAGATAGATGCCGAGATCGAAAAAATCGGCCGTGAGATAGGACAGAGCACGGAAATGATCAAAAAAACCGTAGAAGAAAGGGGACGCGGCAAGCTGGTTGAGCAAATCAGGATCAACAAGGCAATCGACTTTATCACCAGCCAGGCTAAGATAGCCGAACCTGCCGAAGAAGAAGTGGAGCAGGAAAGCAAACCGGAACAAGAATAAAAAAGGTGTGCAATTGTCCAAAAAAGAAACAAAGAACTAAAAGAGGAATAGATTATCTTAAGGAGGTATCCTGATGTCCGTACTTGTACCGATGGTTGTAGAGCAGACTAACCGGGGAGAAAGAGCCTATGACATATATTCCCGTCTGCTGAAAGACAGAATTATCTTTTTAGGCGGGCCGATTGACGACTATGTCGCCAACCTCGTCATCGCCCAGATGCTTTTTCTTGAGGCCGAGGACCCTGAGAAAGATATCCACCTTTACATAAACTCTCCAGGCGGAATAGTTACCGCTGGGATGGCAATTTATGATACAATGCAATATGTAAAGCCTGACGTGTCGACCATCTGCCTCGGCCAGGCCGCCAGCCTGGGTTCATTTTTGCTGGCTTCCGGGGCCAAAGGGAAACGGTTCGCCCTCCCCTTCGCCAGGATTATGCTCCACCAGCCTTCCGGCGGAGCGCAGGGTCAGGCCACGGATATTGACATACACGCGCGTGAGATACTACGGATGAGGGAAATATTAAACGAGATTCTTGCCAAACACACCGGGCAGCCCAAAGAAAAGGTCGCCCAGGATACCGAGCGTGATTTCTTTATGTCGGCCAAAGAAGCAAAGGAATACGGAATCATAGACGAGGTCTTTGTAAGACGTTAAGCAAAGTTGAGAAGTTAAGAAACAGAACAAGAGGTGAAAGGTATGTTTAACGAAAAAGGGCAGTTGAAGTGTTCCTTTTGTGGTAAATTGCAGGACCAGGTAAAAAAACTGGTAGCCGGGCCAAGCGTATATATCTGCGACGAGTGTATCGAACTTTGCAATGAAATAATCGAAGAGGAACTAAACGAAGATATCAGTCTGGAAATCGGGGATATTCCAAAGCCCAAGGAAATTAAAGAATTCCTGGACCAGTACGTAATCGGGCAGGAAGACGCCAAAAAGTCTCTGTCTGTCGCCGTCTATAACCATTACAAGCGGATTAACCTGGGCGGCAAGGTTGACGATGTTGAACTGCAGAAAAGCAATATCGTAATTTTGGGACCGACAGGATGCGGCAAGACCCTGCTGGCGCAGACACTCGCCAAGCTGCTTAACGTACCTTTTGCAATTGCGGACGCAACTTCCCTTACCGAGGCCGGTTATGTCGGCGAGGATGTGGAAAACATCCTACTGAAACTGATCCAGGCTGCTGATTACGATATCGAGAAAGCCGAGAAGGGAATTATTTACATAGATGAGATTGATAAAATCGCCCGCAAGTCGGAAAACCCGTCAATCACCAGGGATGTGTCGGGCGAAGGCGTCCAGCAGGCGTTGCTGAAGATCCTGGAAGGAACTATTGCCAGCGTGCCGCCTCAGGGAGGCCGCAAGCACCCGCACCAGGAATTCATTCAGATGGATACTACGAACATCCTCTTCATTTGTGGAGGAGCTTTTGACGGTATAGAAAAGATCATCCAGAACAGGATCGGCAAAAAGTCCATGGGCTTCGGCGCCGAACTCCAGCCGAAGATGGAGCGGAATATCGGCGACATACTCAAGAAAATCATGCCTGAGGACCTTTTAAAGTATGGCCTGATTCCCGAGTTTGTCGGCCGTCTGCCCATAATCGTCACCGTAGACGCACTGGACGAGGAAGCGCTGATCCGCATCCTGACCGAACCGAAGAACGCGCTGATTAAACAGTACGAGAAGCTGTTTGAGTTAGACGGAGTCACGCTGGAATTCCAGCAGGAAACACTCAAGGCAATTTCCCTGGAAGCCAAGAAGAGAAACACCGGAGCCCGCGGCTTGAGGGCCATCCTCGAAGAGATCATGCTGGAAGTGATGTACGAGATACCCTCGCGCGAGGACGTCTCCAAGTGCATCATCACCAAGGAAACCATCGCCAAGCGGGATAAACCGCTCCTGGTGACAACGGAAAGAAAGAAGAAGAGAAAAGAAGAATCCGCATAAACATAATACTAATCGAGTAGAAATCCCCCGCCCTTTAAGGCGGGGGACACTATTTACACTGTAAAATATTTACACTGTAAAATATTTTAATAAGAACAGAAGGCTTTTAGTTTATTAGTTTGGTACCGTTGCGTCATACTCCTGCCCGCTGTCAACAGCTTTACTAGATTGATCATGCGGCACACATACAGATATAGAACCACTACATTGGGCGCCGGACAGATCAGTTGCAGTAAAGTTAATGACATAGACTCTGCCGTCACTAGTGCCTGATCTTTCCGCACGAAGTTGTACGGTATCTCCGTCGACAATTATTGCATCAGGAGTATGGACCTTCCCACCTGCTCCTTTAATAGTGCCTGTTGCCTCATCGCTTGTCACGCTGGTTATAGCAATTTTAACCTCATCATCAGCATCAGGATCGACTACCCCGAGAATATCTACATTGACAAACTTATTATCGGCAGGCCATAATACACCTATGCTTGGAGTTGCATTGGAACAATCCGGAGGATTATTTGCCGGCTTTACGGTGAGGTCATATAGAACGGGGGTTGAACCATCGTCACCGCGTGTTAGATTGATCGTAATCTTTAGAAATTGTCCTGTGAGATCGAATTTATCACCGTTGGCAACAGCTATACCGGAGCCAAAAGTAACGCCATCGTCACTGCTGGCGATTGTAGCATTGATTTCACCATCGGAATTGCTGTTCCATTCAAGATAACCCCACTCTGCGCCTAGTTCACCACTGTTGTTTTTGTCAACTGAAAAGTTTACCACTGTGATCATTAAAAAGTTTACCACCACGAGTAAAAAAGTTATGGCCAAAAATGAAATGCACTTACTGCCATAATAATAATAATTATTATTATTCACCTTCAATATTATATAATAGTACATATGTTACTATATTACTATAATTTTCGATCTAAATATTGTTACATGATTCGACAATGTTTTAAATGTTTTAAAGGTAGAAAAATATTTTGGTGTCCAATTGGACAGTTGGTTATTTATAATGCTCCCCAGAAACCAGAAACGGAAATAGTAAATTACAATGGGAGCATGAACAAGCGAAATCATTATTCAGTAGAGTACAAAACCAAGGTAGTCCTTGAAGTATGTAAGAAGCCACACTCAATGAGATCGCCGCCAAGTACAGTATCCAGCCCTGTTATGCTCAGCCGCTGGAAGCAGGAGTTCCTGGAACGAGCCCCCGAGACGTTCAAGAAAGGCGCCTCGGATTCCGCATACCTTACATGATGCGCAGAAAACACAGATGAAAGTTGGTACAGTCGATTATTTCCTTAAGAAATATGGAAAACTCGCCCATAAAGCCGATACTGCTTTTCCGGAAGGGCTGCATGTACATATGTTCCGCCACAGCGTTGCAATGGCTATGTAATCACGGGGTCAGGCTTTACTTTGTGAATAAGTCACTATGGGGCGATTCGCAGCCCTAATTCGTTAAGTGGAGGCGTTGTCCTCCCGTTTCGTACCTTACGCCGGAACGAGGCCAAGATTCGAGGACACTCTGGATGCTCGCCGGAGAGTCGAGCCCTCGAACAATCCGGACCAGAGTCAGGTCATCTGATGCGTTGTGAGGCGGTCAGAAAAGGGCCTGAGGCCGAGGAACAGACCCGTATTCGGATACTTTAAGCGACAGCCGGTATCCGATTAGGCCGAGGTGGCGTGTACACTGGGCGAGACTGCCATAGAAGTTGCAACCTGACCGGAAACGGTCAAGCCGGGGCGATCGTCAAGGAATCCCTGGGGAGGTGTGCATAGGTGTTTAGGCGCGGGAGGTTTAAGAAGAACGAAATAGGGTAACCGAATGAACCTCCCGCTGCTCTCCTAAAAGGGAGCAGGTGCGAGGGACACCGCAAGCGGCTTAGAGGGGTCAGCGCCGTCATAGTACTTGGAATATTCCAAGGAAGGACGACACTAATGAGCGCTTTGCCGGGGCAGCCGCCGGACTAGGTCAAACTTCATCAGGAAAACGACCAGAACCTGTTTTTCAGGTACCGGCCTGTCGAAACCCGAAAGCCGGACAAAGAAGGGTTTGAAGATGGTAAAACCACTGCATAGCGTAATTGACAAGGTGTACCGCATGGCCAATCTGGAAAAGGCCAGCGCCAAGGTTATCGCCAACCAAGGGGCGCCGGGGGTGGACAAAGTAACTGTCAAGAGTTGGCAGGCCAATGAAGCGGCGCATTTGCGCCAGCTTCACGGAGCATTATATGCCAACACCTACCGGAGCAAACCGGTGCGGCGGGTGTACATCCTTAAAGCCCGGTTCCAAGAAACAAAGCACCGGCTGTCAGCAACAAAGCGAAAAAGGCCATGCGACAGACAATTCACGATTGGCGCATGCATTTGAAGACAGATAAAACTCCTGAAGACCTGCCCCGGATGTTTAATCCGGTAATCAGAGGCTGGGTTTACTATTAAGGGCGCTTTTACAAATCGGAACTGTACTCTGTGCTAAGGCATATGAACCGGGCTTTAGTGCGCTGGGCGAGGAGAAAGTTTAAGAGACTCGCCGGACATCAGCGCCGTACGGAATACTGGCTCGGCAAGATTGCCAGACGTGAACCGAAATTGTTCGTACACTGGCAAATGGGGATTCGGCCTGCGGCTGGATAATGGGAGCCGGATGAGCTGAGAGGTTCAAGTCCGGTTCTGAGAGGGCCTTGGGGTGAAATTCACCAGGGTTACTCACCTGCTGATCCTTTGCCGAACCCGCGAAGAGGCGCAATCTGCCTTAGAAGTAGCGCGGGAACTACTGGACCGCTTAAAGCTACGGCTCTCCCCGGAGAAAACGATCGGCGCCAGTTTTCAGGAAGACTTCGACTTCCTGGGGTTCCACTTCGGAAAACGCCATGTAGGGGTGGGAAAGAAGTCGCTTAAGGCGCTCTATGCGAAAGTCCGGGTGGCAACTCGTCGCAACCAGGGAAATGTCCCGGTGGAGCGAGTTATCCAGGTGGTCAATCCGATTATCAGGGGATGGGCCAACTACCACCGCCATGGAAACAATATGGGCTTATTCCGCACTCTGGACAAATGGGTGCGGAACCGAACCCGGGCCTACGTGCGACGTCGGTGGCGTGATCGGGGTAGGTGGAAAATCTACTCGTCGGAGGAATTAGACCAGAAGGGACTTATTCGCATGATAAAGGCGATTCCCAGGTTCCGTCAACTCAGGCTCTTTGAGTCTCCCTGCTAAGGGATAGCATTGGGGCCGCCGGATGCGGGAAAACTGCACGTCCGGTGACAACGGGGGCTGACATCTCGTGAGGGGCGCCTTCTACCTACTAATGGTGGGAGGCTATAAACCATGTATCCGGCAATGAGTATTCCGAGGAGACATTTGCTTAAAGTCCGTATGAGGATGAATACTCTCAACTGGAACCTTGTGAATATTGAGTTTCTTTACTTTCAATTCATAAAATCTGTTCCCGGACTGATAGTTGATTGCCGGGTTTGTTTTGTTATGTCTGAGATTTGTTAATGCTTCGACTCAGAAGGATTATTAAGCTGAATTGTTTTGATTCGAGCTTAATTTTATTTTTTTGATCCGGATTAATCACTGTAAATTATAGAAAATACCCTTGATTTTATCATCTGCCTGCCTGATAATTAAGATGTCGGCAAAAGGAAATTCCTATAAAAGGCAAATAAAAGGCAAAAAGAAATTCCTATAAAAAATATGATGTGGAAGGGGAACTATCCGTTGAGGAACGCATGGCCTGTGGAATCGGCGCCTGCTATTCCTGTGTGTGTAGAACGAAAAACAGTGATGACGAAGAATTTCGCTACAGCCGGGTATGCGTTGAAGGGCCGGTTTTTAAAGCAGGCGAGGTAATTCTGTAAGTTTTGCGGAAAGGGAAGGAGACAAGAATTGAACGGGTTAAATGAGTTGAGGGACAGGGCTAAAAGTATGGCTCCTCTTTTTTATCCTTCTTCAATTGCAGTAATTGGAGCGTCCGAAAAACTGACCAAACCGGGAGAAATTGTTCTGACCTACCTTTTAGAAGGCGGCTTTCGGGGAAATATATTTCCGGTGAACCCCCGGGAAAAAGAAATAAAGGGGTTACGTTGTTATCCGTCAGTATTGGATATACCGGAACAGGTTGATCTGGTTGTGATTGCTGTTACTGCCCCCCTGGTCATGAAAATATTTCAAGAATGCGCTGCCAAAGGTATCAAGGGGGCGATAATTTTTTCCTCGGGATTTGCTGAGGTAGGCGAGGAAGGAATTAAGCTTCAGGAGGAACTGAAGGAATTGGCCGGCAGGCATAAAATAAAAATCTGCGGGCCTAACTGCATGGGTATTGCAAATTACAGGAATAACATGAGGGCTGTTTTCTCTTTTGCCAGTATTTTTCCGGTCAATCCTCCCCAGTCGCCCCAAAACATTTGTTTTTTAACTCAAAGCGGTGGTTTCGGACTTAGCGTGACGGTTACAGCAGCCGCTCAGGGTCTTGGTTTTTCTTATTTTGTCAGCACTGGCAACGAGGCAGAATCGGATTTTTCCGATTTTCTGGCCTTTTCAGCGGATGATCCGCAGACCAGCATTATCGCGGGTTACATGGAAGGGATCCGGGACGGCCGAAAACTTGCTTTGGCTGCTGATATGGCAAGAGAGGCAAAAAAACCGGTGGTTATTTTTAAAACAGGCCGTTACAAAGCCTCTGCCAAGGCTGCCCTTTCGCACACCGGTGCCCTGACTGGTTCCGATATGGTTTATTCTTCGTTTTTCCGGCAGAAAGGTATCATTCGCCCGGAGAGCATCGAAGAATTAATTGCCATCCTTACTTTACTGGAAACAAAGATGATTCCGCGGGGGAAAAGAGCAGTGATCTTTGCTTCTTCCGGCGGGCATGGGGTAGTTATGGCAGATAAGTTCGCTGAAGCGGGGCTGGAGGTAGCCGTCCTTGCTGAGGATACCTGCCGGAAAATATCCGGGTTGTTGCCCTCCTTTGCTTCTGTAACCAATCCTATCGACTTTACCGGCATGGATATGGTTTCGCGTAAGATTCTAAAAGCATGTGCGGAAGTGGTGGCGGAAGATCCGGGAGTAGACATGCTTATTTTTTCCTACTGGGCGGCCAATACCATGGAAAGCCATGTATGGGATCAAATGGTGCAAATAAAAGAAGCTACTTCCAAGCCGGTAATCGCCATTATTATGGCAAGTATGACGGGGGCTGCTTTGGAACATATGGCATACCTCAAAAGGCACGGTATTCCGGTCGTAGCGGGAATAGATTTTGCTGTAAAGGCAATAAGCAAGGTTGTTGATTACACCTTTAAGATCAATTCCGGAAAGCAAGAGACATCCGGGCCGGCCGGTTCCCCGGCCAGGGAAAGGGTTGAGGGAATCCTGGCCGGCCATTCCCCCGGCGCCAGGCTTTCCGAGGCGCAGGCCAAGGGAATCCTGGCCGCCTACGGCATACCGGTTACCAGGGAGAGGCGCGCCGGCTCCGCAGGAGAAGCTTTGGAGGCAGCCGGACAGATCGGCTACCCGGTTGCCTTGAAAATTGATTCGCCGGATATCTTGCATAAAACAGAAGCAGGGGGAATCAAGCTGAATCTTACCTCTGCCGGGCAGGTGGAGGAGTCCTTTGAAGAAATACTGGCCAGCGCCGGGCAGTATCAACCCGGGGCGAATATAGCGGGTGTTCTGGTGCAGGAAATGCTGAAAGAAGGCACAGAAGTTATGGTGGGAATTGGTAATGATCCTGTCTTCGGTTCTACGGTAATGTTCGGACTGGGGGGGATTTTTGTTGAGCAACTGGGTGATGTTTCCCTTCGCGTGGCGCCTGTTGGTGAAAATGACGCCTGGGAAATGTTGCGGGAAATAAAAGCGCACCGTGTTCTTGACGGGGTGCGCGGCAGGCCGCCGGTGGATAAAAGGGCAGTTGTGGATATTATCCTTAAATTATCCCAACTGGCAATGGATTTCCCGCAGATAGCGGAACTGGATATCAACCCCCTGATAGTGTTTGAGGAAGGGAAAGGCGCCTGTGCTGCAGATGCCCTGATTATTTTAAAGGGGGCGGTAAGTGGGTAGATCACCCAGGATGAATTTTTTCAAAAAGGCTGATAAATGGGGTTATTTAAAGAATGACTCCAAAAAATTGAGATAGTCTAACTTAAGACCTTGCGTAATGCGCCTGCATATACCCGGCCAGTTTTTCTACCGGCAGTACCCCGCGTGTATATTCGATATCTCCGAAGGATGTGCGCTGCGCCGGTAACGAAGAGCATCAAACTCGAGTTATTAGTAAGTATTCAGTGAACCCGCTTTAACCCCATAACCTCGCTGCTTCCTGCCTTTTCCTGTTTGTTGTTTGACTTAAAAATTTAATTAATGGGACTGAAAAGCAACTGAAACCTCAAGCAGTTCAACAAACAGAGGTTCCCGAAAGCACCGGTGATTATGTCCCGGCTCAAGGCGGGAAGCGGGGCGCCAAGTTCGGCCATCAGGGTCACGGACGCAAAATCCCCGACCTTCACGAAATCACAGTGATTCATGAGATCCCGGATGACGAAATGTATTGCCCCCACTGCGGTAAACTCCGGTCGCTCTCCGGCTTCGCGGAAGTATCTTACGAGATCGATTATGAAATAAGATTCGTGCGCAAAAAAAACAATATGGCCGGAATCATCACTACACTATAAAATGCTGGTTTAGTAAATACTCGACCGTTCACTGAATACTTACATATAACGCCTTTGAATAACGGATTTACTTTGCGGGAATTAACAAGTGACAAAAATATATATAAAGTAGAACATTCTGCATCATAGTAAATTATAATTCTGCATTTGGTGATTTTGGGCTACTGGTGAGAATAAGCTAACAACTTGTAACCGATTCACAGGGTACCGAAGAGGCGCTTTTCTTGAAAAACTGCCTTTTTTTCGTTTCCCTAGCTAGAACCCATTGACATATGCCACTATATACGGTACTATTATAAAAAGGTACGAACGATGAGTAAGCTCGAAAAACTCCTTCAAAAAATTAAAAACAACCCCAAACAGGTCAGGTTTGACGAACTGGATAGGATTCTGACTAGGGCGGGTTTTGAAAGAAGGCAGCCAGGAAGCGGCTCAAGCCATTATTACTACACTAAAGGCCCTTTAATGATATCTGTCCCCTACCGTCAACCGTATATATTAACCACTTATGTTGTGGCTGCAATAAAACTCCTTAAAGGGATGGGCGAAGATGACTAAAAAAAACCTTGAATATTATCTTGGGCTGCCTTACAAGATAGTCCTTTACCCCGCCGAAGAAGGCGGCTATGCCATTGAAATTCCGGAACTTCCCGGCTGCGTCAGTCAGGGGCAAACCCTGGAAGAG
>LDZT01011520.1_pt1 | contig 22892 bp, 19 predicted proteins | sample 615521 | NCBI WGS metagenome assembly LDZT01 (sample SAMN03408292, study PRJNA278302) | terrestrial metagenome | isolation source: oil reservoir sample SB1 | place: USA: Alaska, North Slope, Schrader Bluff formation | collected 2011-09
TATGATAGACGGCATTTTCGAAATTGATTCTTAAGGGTCTGGCCATGAAATAATTTTAGTGTATTATAGTTTGAATGTCAAATGTGAAGACCTGACCCCTTATTTCCCCTTTTTCATCATGCTTAAAATGTAAATCCCTGTCTATTCCCCTATCTTCCGTATCTGTAGCCATTTCCCCGGAAACAAAAAGAATAGCTCCGCATTTTGGGTTTAAACATTTTTGAATTCGTTCATCGAGTTGTTCTTTTCTATTCATAACGTCAACTCCTTTAATAAAATCATTTTATATATTTTATTAATAATCCTCGCTCTCTTCTTTGTCATCATCTTCTTCATCCTCAGCAGCCTTCATCAGGGTATAATCATCTTTGTATTCTTCATATTTAATCTCATCTTCCTGGCACATTAATTCAGCTTGCTTCATTACTGTCTTAACGGCTTCCGGTTGTTGATCAGGTGGGTATTTATATTTTTTCAGAAGACGTTTAATCATTACCCTCATTTTTGCCCGAACAGATTCTCTCAAATTCCAATCTATACTCATGTTTTTCCTAATTGAGAAAGCCAGTTCTCGAGCTATTTGTTTTAAAACATCATCTCCCATAAATTTAACTGCTGATTCATTGGTTCCAAGTGCATCATAAAAAGCTAGTTCTTCACTTGACAGCCCTAAATCTTCGCCTCTTTTGTGAGACTTATTCATCTCTTTAGCTAGTTCAATTAACTCCAAAATGACCTGAGTAGTTTCAATAGTGCGGTTTTGGTATCTTTTTATGGTATTTTCAATCATCTCTGAGAATTTTTTAGATTGTATCAAGTTTTTCCTTGAAATAATTTTTACTTTACCTTTTAATAATCTCTTTAATAGCTCTACTGCAAGATTTTTAAATTTAACCTTTTTAACATTTTCTAAAAATTCATCTGAGAGCACAGCAAGATTTGGTCTTTTTAATCCCAACACTTCTAAAACATCAACAACTTCATCTGAAATAATTGATTTTGAAACTAGCTGTCTTATCCTGGCATCTATTTGAGCTTTTGTCATAACTTTCCCAGTTTCATCAATAATCATCTTTACAAGTCCAGATTTAATCGCTTTAAAAAATCCAATTTCAACATTTAACTCCCTGGCTTTCTCAGTTGTAGCACACAAGGCATATGCCTGGGATAATTCAGTAACATATTTGATAAAGTTTCTTTCTGTGTCTTTTCCTAATCCTAAAACAAAATTTATTCCCGCCACTATTGTCTGCATTTTCTCAGCTGATGTTCCAATAAAAAATCTATTATAATCAAATCCATATAATAGGTCTTTTACTAATTCATATTTTTCCAGCATAATATCAACAGCCACCGAGGCATCCAATCCAGTAGTCTTCCGATCACTGTCTGTATATCTGGCTAATGCATTTTTTAGCTGATCGGTAATGCCAATATAATCAACAATCAATCCACCCGGTTTATCTCTGAAAACTCTGTTCACTCTTGCAATGGCTTGCATTAAATTATGTCCTTTCATTGGCTTGTCTACATAAATAGTATGTAAGGAAGGCACATCAAATCCAGTCAACCACATATCTCTAACTATCACTATCTTTAATGAATCATTTTCATCTTTCATCCGCTTGGCAAAAAATTCTCTTCTTTTCTTATTTCCGATAAATGGCTGCCATTCCAACGGATCACTGGAAGACCCAGTAATAACAATTTTGATTAATCCTTTATTGTCATCATCACTATGCCACTCTGGACGTAAAGCAATTATTTCCTTATATAAATCTATGGCAATTCTCCTGGACATAGTTACAATCATGGCTTTTCCAAAAATGGACTCTTGCTTAGTTTCATAATGATTCACAATATCCTGTGCAATTAATTTAATTCTATTGCTGGCACCTACAATCGATTCTAGTCGCGCCCATTTGTTCTTTATTTTTTCTTTCTGGTATACTTCCTGATATTCTGTTATCTCATCATATTCCGTATCGAGCTGTCTCTTTCCTTCTTCCGGTAAATCCAGCTTAACAATTCTGCTTTCATAATATATTTTTACCGTAGTCTTATCTTCTACCGATCTGGTCATATCATATATATCTAAATAATTCCCAAACACAGCTGGGGTATTTTTATCACTTAGCTCTATTGGTGTAGCAGTAAAACCAATATACGAAGCATTTGGCAATGCCTCTCTCATATATTTTGCATATCCATATTTAATACTGGCTTCATCATTTTCTTTTACTATTCTTGCATTAAATCCATATTGGGATCGGTGGGCTTCGTCAGCTATGACAATTACATTTTTTCTTTCTGTCAAAACAGGCATTGCATCCCCATCTTCACCGGGAGTAAATTTCTGTATGGTGGTAAATATAATCCCACCTGATTCTCTGGATAGTAATTCTCTTAAATCATTTCTACTGTCTGCCTGAACCGGGATTTGTCTTAACAAATCCTTGGATTTACTGAAAGTGGTAAACAATTGATCATCTAGGTCGTTTCTGTCAGTTACCACTACAATAGTAGGATTATCCATTCCAAGCACAAGCTTCCCTGCATAGAAAACCATCGATAAACTTTTTCCGGAGCCCTGAGTATGCCAGATAATTCCTATTTTATGATCTTCTTTTTCCTCGACTGCCCTTAATGTACTCAGAAATGCTTTATTTGTTGCCTGATATTGATGATATCCGGCTAAAATTTTATTTAACTCACTGCCATCAGACTGGTATAAAACGAAATGTTTAATGATATCCAAAAATCTTTCCTTTTCCATCATTCCTTTTATTAATACTTCCAATTGAGGGATGGGTAATGATTCTACGCTTACACCATCTATTGTTCTCCAAAGCATAAACCGGTCTTCATTAGAGGTAATAGTGCCAACCCGGGCATTTACTCCGTCACTGGAAATGATAAACGAATTATAAACAAATAATGATTGTATATACTTTTTATAGGTCTGCAGCTGATTATATGCTTCGCTAATTCCGACCTCTTCATCAATAAAACTTTTCAACTCAATGACCACCAGAGGTATGCCATTGACAAAAACAACAATATCAGGTCTTTTATCAATATTATTTTCTATAACAGTAAACTGATTTGTCGCTAACCAGTCATTGTTATCCTCTTTTTCATAATCAAACAGCCAGACTTTATCTGTCTTAATACTTCCATCTTTGCGGGTATACTGAACATCTATTCCATCAGTAATCATTCTTTGAAAATTACGATTATTCAAATAAAGACCCGGACTATGTGGGATCTTAATTTTCCTGAAAGCATCCTGCAAAGCCTCTTCGGGAATATGAGGATTAATTCTTTGTAAAGCATCTTGTAGCCTGCCTTCTAACAATACATCACTGTATTCTTCTCTTTCAGGAAATTCTCCATCAGGAGAAATATCAGGTGCATGAATAATTTCATAACCCAATTCTTCCAGATAATTAAGTGTGGCTTCCTCTAATTGATCTTCATTAAAACTATACATAGAGCATCAGCTCCTTCTTAATAATTTTTTAATCCATAATTATTCATTTAGTTCCTCTCTCCAATATGAGCCAAATTTAAAAGAATTATATGGATTGATATTATTTAAAATTAAATATTTCTCTAATCTATCAATACAACTTTCACAGATATTTTCAAAAAATCCCAAAGGGTATACCAATTCCCAGGTCTTCTCTCCATTCAAAGTATCCATATGGTGATAAGAAGGCTCTTTTTCTAATGAGTTTTCTTCAATCCCATAACCTAAATTTCTTACTTCATGAACAAGACTATTCCGATAACTGTAAAATAAATGAACATGCTGTATTGATTCCAGTTTTATCCCTTCTATAATTTCACTATTTACATAACCTTTTGGCCAATATTTAATTATTTCTTTGTATTCGGGATCATTTTCAAGTTCGATTACATGGCCAGGTATCCATTGGCTATATTTAGAAACAACGAACTTCCTGATTTCTGCATATTTAGGTTCTGGGGTAAAATCTAATAACCTTTTCAAATGGGGAAGGCTAATTCTTTCCCCATTTCCCCAATCAGAAAATGTTTTTATAAATTCAACAAACCGTTCTCTGTTTCCTGGTCTTGGAAAAACAGTTTTAGCAAGTGCATCAATAATCCCAACATAAAATATTTTTTTAAATAATTCATCGCTTTCTTCAAATTTAGAATTTTTAATAATTTCATATTTGTGTGTGAAATAAGAAATAAATTTATTAATTTGTATTTGCAAATCATTATCCTTTTGCATATTTAATTATCCTTTTCTAAATTTTCAATTGGAACTCGAATTTCACCGGACATCAATTTAGGTAACAATACATCTCTTAATTTGGTTAACAATTTTACCTCTTCTTCATTGTTAATATATAAATCAAGTAAGTCATTAATAATTTTCCCATATTTATCAAGAAAGTCATTTCCAGGATCTAAAACTTTAGCATTATTAAGATCCTGTCGTCTTATATGTCCCATTGTTGTTGTTTTATCCTTTGCAATTCTTCTAAATTCTTCGATATGATATTTTACCCAAAAATAATAAAACCATTTAGGATAAGACTCTGAAGTTACTTTAAACAAATGTTGATTTAATCCCGCTTTATCGCCACACCATATTTTTACTTCTAAACTACCAGACCATGAGAAAATAATGTCTCCGTTATTAACAATATATTTGGAATCGATTCTTATGCTGCATTTATCACTCTCATTTGTTGTTTTACCATTTTTTAACTCTTTTATTTTCAAAACTGGTAAACAAAGATCACTATTTTCTATATTTTCTGGTGGGTATTTTTGCATTGCTAGCCCATTTAAAAAATCAGCAACTTTTGTTAAAGATAGAACTTCCCATCCTTTGGGAATTTGTCCTAACTCACTTTCAATCATTTCGCCGCCACTTGATTTATAGGGCTCTCCGTTTTTACCAGGAAATTCAAAATCAACAAACCAGTGCTGAAATATTGTCTGAGCTAATTCCTCTAAGTTTTTATTTATTTGATTATTTAGCTCAATCTTATCATCTATTGAAGAAAGAATTGAGGCAATTTTATCTTGCTCAGGAATAGGTTTTAAATCAACCTTAAATTGTTTGAGATCTTTTAAAGTTATTCTTGGTAGAGCAGATCCTGAAGCATATCCTTGTTTAATTCTTCTTTTTGAATTTGGATTCAGTAAATAATACTTTAAGTACAAAGGATTCACTTTTTCTAAATCAGGTCTTAAAATAGCTATCGAAGAAAGTACAACAATATCTCTCTCTTCTTTTATTATTATAATATTTTTTAAATAACTACCATCTTTGGCAACCAAAACATCATTGATTAAAGGCTTGCAATCACTATTTACTAACTTTTGATATTCTTTCTCAGTTATTCTTCTACACTGATCAATATTTATATCAAAATAAGTAAGATCTTTTACAGAAGCCATTGGATATCCATTATTAACACTTTTCGGACTATAGTGAGAACCATCAGTAATTTTCTTGCAAATATCTTCTAACTTATTTTTCCTTGATATATTAGAGTTCATATCCAATCCCCTTTAAATTTTCCCTAATCCTGTCTTCCAATGCATGGGATTTTGAAAACTGTTCTGCCAGTTCAGAAGTTAATCTTTCCATTTTATCTTCAAAAGGTTCACCATCATCCTCAATTTCTTCTATTCCTACATACCTGCCGGGTGTAAGGATGAATTCATGTTCTCTTACCTCTTCAATCTTCACAGATTTGCAAAAACCCTTTATATCCTTATATTCATTAGTATTTTCTTCTCCTCGCCAGGCATGATAAGTTCCGGTAATTTTTTGAATATCATCATCAGTAAAATTCCTATGAGTCTGGTCTTCCATGTAGCCAAGTTTCCGGGCATCAATAAACAACATTTCTCCCTTTCTATCACGATGCCCTTTGGCTGCTTTGTTTTTAGTGATAAACCATAGACAAACAGGTATCTGAGCAGAATAAAATAGTTGACTTGGCAATGTAACCATGGCATCAACCAAGTCAGCTTCAATAATATTTTTTCGAATCTCCGCTTCTGCATTCGTGTTTGTAGCCATAGAGCCATTTGCCAGGACAAAACCGGTTGTGCCACTTGGGGCAAGATGAAAAATAATATGTTCTATCCAGGCATAATTGGCATTATTTAACGGAGGAATACCATATTTCCAGCGAACATCTTCTCTCAGTCTTTCCCCTCCCCAGTCATGAATATTGAAAGGTGGATTTGCCAGAATATAATCAGCCTTTAAACTCTTGTGTAAATCATTATGGAAGGAATCAGCATGATGCTCTCCAATATTTCCATCAATGCCCCGAATAGCTAGATTCATCCTGCACAAACGCCAGGTAGTAGGATTAGATTCCTGGCCAAAAACATGAATATCCCCTAATCTTCCCTGATGTGCCTCTACAAATTTTTTACTCTGGACAAACATTCCACCTGACCCGCAACATGGATCATAAATTCTCCCCCGATATGGTTCAAGCATTTCCACCAATACTCTGACAACTGATTGGGGAGTATAAAATTGCCCGGCACCTTTTCCCTCGGCAGCAGCAAACTTTGCTAAGAAATATTCATACACTCTTCCTAATACATCTTTGGCTTGTCCTTCTTTATCGCCAATTTTAAATGAGAATAAATCTATTAGTTCTCCTAAACGAACTTTGTCTAAATCAGGTCTGGCATAATTCTTGGGAAGCACTCCTTTGAGGGAACGGTTGTGTTTTTCGATTGCAACCATAGCATCATCAATTATCTGTCCGATGGTTGGGAGTTTGGCATGCTTTTTTATGTTATCCCAGCGTGATTCAGCAGGTACCCAAAAAATATTTTCTGCCAGGTATTCGTCTGGATCTTCTTCGTCTGCCTCCGGGTTATTCTTTAGCTCATAATATTTCTCTTCAAAAGCATCTGATATATATTTTAAAAAGACCAGCCCTAAAACGGTATGCTTGTACTCAGCAGCATCCATATTATTTCGCAATTTATCAGCCATTTTCCATAATTGTTCTTCAAAACCGAGGATTGAACCGTTTTTAGAATTATTGCTCATTGTTTAGCCCTCCTGTTTCCATAACTGGTTATATATTTCAGTTTTATTTTCATTCCATCTTCTGTTAGCTTTTTCTGTAACTTCTTTGAATATTCTTTTTTCATTATTGTATTTGCTAATTATATCTTCCTGTTTTTTTAGGCTAATCACTGGAATTTTCAACTCCTTAATATCTTCTTGATTTATATTCATAATCACACTGCCCCGTTGGAAACTTTTTATCAGTGCTGACCCTAATGGGCTTTCTAAAAATATTTTTAGATAATCACTAAGCACTTCTTTATTTTTTAGTCGAATTATCAGGATATTGGCTGAAGCAATAACCTTATGATTTCTGCTTTTAAAAACAGCCACTTTATCAATCGTGCCTCTGCAGCTTAAGAGGACATCATCATACTTTATTTCATATCTAAGAATTTTTCTTGGGTCTTCATCGATTGTCCGCATATCTTTAAAACTAATATCTCCATCCTGTATATCAGAAATATTAAGCACCTTGTAATCTCCAGGTTTTATATCTTTTTTCAATATAGATTTTCCCCGAAATACCTCTGCTATATCTTTGATTTTTACTTTTCCTACATTTGAGTTATTAAAAGAAAGGATCATCTGGCTATCTTCATTTAAAAATAAATCTGTTTGCCAATTATTCTGTTTTTTGAATTCATCACTTTTTACTTCTTTTTCATTTTTAATGGTCAATCTATCTTTATCCAACTCTAATTTTGCCATTTTTAAATTTTCTATTTTTTTATTAGAGATGGAAAGCAAGTATGCTTTTATGCCAGAATATGGTCTGAAAGTTCCTTCTGGTAAAGAATAAATAAAATTTAATTGATATTTCTTATTTAGCCATCTTCTAAGTCTACCTGTCGAACCTGTGGAAAAAGTAAACCTTGAGGGGACTACAGTATATAGATTACCGTTAACTTCTAAATGTTTAACTAAATTTTCAATTGCTCGGCCTTCCATATCGGGAGAAATAAAATCTTCTGGTGAATCTTCCAGAGATTCTTTTATATTTTTTTTATAACCAAAAGCAGGGATTGAAATAATACTCTCAAACTTAGAGTCTAAAGATAATTTTTTATATAAAGAAACAAACTTTATCTTAACATTTTTATGATCGCGGAAAGCAGTTTTTAATATTTCATTGATTAAAAAATCCTCTGAAGTTAAAGTAAACTCAGTATTTTTGTATCTATCTATCATTTTTCCTAAAACAGGAAATATTTTTTCTGCTTCAGGAATTAATATTTTTTTGTTTATGTTTTCGTTTATCATTTCAAAAATAAATTCAGTTAAATATTTAGGAACAAACAGTCTCCCGTATTTATCATTCTTTAGTGTTTCATAGGTAAAATCTAATATATTAAAATCTTTTCCCATCTCAAATAATTCAAAGAATAAATCTCTATCTCCAGGAAAATACCCAAGGACATCATCTTTTGTATTCTCTTTCATGATTTGGAAAAGTTTTTCAGGATCTTCTAATATTTTTTCCAAATGCATTTTGTTATGTTGAATGTATTTCTTTGTTCTTATAATACGTAAGGCTTCCTTTACTATCTGTTCACTTTCTGAGATATCTCTTTGATAAAGATAATTCCAAAATATCTCATATTGTTTATCCATTTATTGCCCCTTGTTTTCTATATCAAAATATTTCATTTTCTATTTAATATTATACTACGATAATATAGTATGTCAATACTATTATATATTTTTATGATACTAAGTGTAAAAATTTTTTAAATATATTGTTATTGAAAAGATTACTACCCTATTATTTTTATATATTTCTATTTAATCTGTATTTATGTAATACAGATTAAAGTAATTCATTAATATAGGTGTTAGTGGATATAATATTTATTCCTAATTCCTGGCAAAAAAAGAGAGTGTAAAAATTTCTGCGTTTCTTGTAGTGACTTTGTTGATTTTTTATTGCTGGCTGAATGCTGTTTTCTGTATTTATAATATTTCTATAACTTTTATCATTTTAGCAAATTAGAAATGTAAATTGCAACAAGAAGAGTATTATTTATTATCTTTAAAAGTTTTAAACTGGTTTTTATAATATGATTCTAATATGAATATATCAATTTGTTTTCAGCCATAGTGGGAATGCTGGAAACCATCCCAATCTTTTGGCATCCAGTGGCATAATAACAATCCATATAATCGATATTATGAAAATCATATATAGAGCCAAGAATCACGGCAGGAAATACTATTGAGGTTAAAATAATACTTCGAATCAGTCTGCCGAAACTCATTTTCTTATCCTACTTTCTACCATCCCTACTTCTTATATTTTAATCAAAATAATTAGCTATGTTTCATAAACATAATATCATAAAATAGAAAACCGCCCACTATAATTATTAGCGTATTTGTCCATCACCATAAATGACATATTTATAACTGGTGAGTTCTTCTAATCCCATTGGACCCCTTGCATGCAATTTTTGAGTGCTGATGCCAATTTCAGCTCCCATTCCAAATTCGTGCCCATCCGTAAACCTGGTTGAAGCGTTAATATATATGGCAGCAGCATCAATTTCCTGTGAAAATTTTTTGGCATTCTGCTGATTTTCAGTTACAATTGCTTCTGAATGTTTCGTACCATATTTGTTAATATGTTCAATAGCTTCTTTAACATCTTTGACTATTTTAACTGAAATAATATAATCAAGATATTCAGTATACCAATCTTCATCAGTAGCCAACTTGTATTTTGGAAATACTTCTTTTATTTTACTACATACTCTTATCTCTACTCCTGATTCTTCTAGACTTGATAGTATTGAAGCTAAATATTTTGAAGCTATATTATCACTTATTAGAAGGGTTTCAGCTGCATTACACACTGATGGTCTGCTTGTTTTGGCATTTATTATTATATTTTTTGCCATTTCTAAATCAGCAGAATCATCAATAAATACATGACAATTTCCTACACCAGTTTCAATAACCGGTATCAAGGAATTCTCTATAGTAGTTTTTATAAGCGATGATCCACCCCTGGGAATCAATAAATCGATATAATCCCTCATCTTCATTAATTCGATAACACTAGTTTTGCTGATATCGTCAATAAGCTGAATAGCCTCAGAAGGAACATTTTCTTTCTCCAAAGCTTTTTTTAACACTCTCACTAGTGCTCTGTTTGAATTTATTGCTCTAGAACCGCCACGTAAAATAATTGCATTACCTGCCTTGAAACATAATGCAGAAGTATCAACTGTAACATTAGGTCTAGCCTCATAAATTATTCCAATGACACCCAAAGGTACAGATATCTTCTCAATAATAAGGCCATTTGGCCTTTCTATTTTTGACTCTATTCTACCAACCGGGTCAGGTAGCGAAGCAACTTCCTTTAGTCCTTCAGCCATTGCTTGAATCCTTTTTTCATCTAATATCAACCTATCCAAAAGAGCATTTTCTATTCCATTTTTCTTGGCTAATCTAATATCTATTAAATTTTCCTGCAATATAAATTTTTTTTCATCAATCAAGGTATCAGCCATACATTTTAAAATTCTATTCTTTTTATCTTTTGTATAATTACCCAATTCGCTACTAATTTTTCTTGCATTTCTTCCGATTGTATTGAAATCTATCATTTAATCAGTCACCTCCAGTTTCTTTGGTAAAAATATGGTACCTGTATTATTCCCATTAATAATTTCTATAATTTCTTCCGGGTTGCTACCTTTGATAATTGCTACTGCAATTCCTTTAGATGTTGCCAACCTGGCTGCTGATATCTTTGTCTTCATTCCGCCTGTTCCAAAATTGCTACCAACTCCACTAGCAAAAGATTCAATTTCATCATTTATATTTTCAACATAAGAAATTTTCCTTGAATTCTTATCGTTCCGAAAGTCACCTGAATAAAGACCATCAGTATCTGAAAGCATAATCAATAAATCAGCATCGATTAAGATTGAAACAACTGCCGAGAGAGTATCGTTATCACCATACACAATCTCTTCTACAGCAACTGTATCATTTTCATTGACAATTGGAATTACTTTATACTTAAATAAAGCATTAAAGGTATTACAAGTATTTCTATGACGGACTTTATCTTCTAAATCACTTCTAGTTAACAGCATTTGACCAACTAATATATTATAGTGAGAAAAAATATTTTCATATAGATGTATCAACAAACCCTGACCAACTGCCGCCACTGCTTGTTTTTCTTCTAATTTTCTAGGCTTTTGTTGGAAATTGAATCTATTGGAACCTACTCCGATTGCTCCGGAAGAGACAATTACTACTTCAATCCCTTGGTTATGCAACACCTTTGCAACTTCTGCTAACTTTTCCAGGCAATAATAATTAATCTGGCCAGACTTTTTCACAATAGTGGAAGTTCCTATTTTGATAACTAACCTCTTTACCTGGGTATATTTTTCTATATTTTTCATATCGACTCCTTTCATAAAATAAATAAACTCTTAAGTCTCTAAATAGAGACGAAAGAGTTTATTTTCGTTGTACCACCCTATTAAATATGATTTACTTATTATAAAGTACGTCTCAATAATATTTTGAGATTATACTTACCCTTTGATAACGGTTAGGTGCCGGATAAAGTTATATCTATAATAGCTATTACAGATAAAGGTGGGTTCAAAATATTTATTTGGGTGCAAAATCTTTCATCACCTGACTTTGCTCTCTATAACCCTGAATATTTTTACTAATCCTTTATAACTTAATTTTTTATATTCTGTTTCTTTGTTAAAACAGTATACAAATTTAGTCTTTTTATGTCAATCCTTCGAATTGACTCATCAAAAAAATAATTGAAAAAATATCGATGCCTCGCGATAATGTCACCTTATTAATTATCTTGATAAAATGTCACTATGAATAAAGAGGTACATTATCAGATTTTTTAAAAATTACTTTTTTTCTCAATTATGAATTGTCTCTCTAAGACACGGATGATTGAAAAAAAATTGAGAATATTAGAGAGCAGTATTAATAATCTGACTCACATTAAATACCGTAAATATCATATTTTTGGTATTAAGGCCATTGCATAATTAATTCAGGGTGACCTGTATTTTTATCTTTTTGTTCTTTTACAAACCTAAATCCGGCTTTCTTGTAAAACAAAATACTTTTTGAATTTTCTTTATATACTGCCAGCCTTAATATTTTACGTAATTCCTTTGCCCTTTTCAGCAACTTTGTACCAATTCCTTTTCCCTGATGAACCGGCTTAACAAAGATAGCAGCTAATATATTTTCACTTAAAGGGAAAAAACCAAAAATTCCATGCTGATTTTCATATACATAAGTTTCTGAATTTGGGATATAAAGTGGTATTTTGTTCGATTTTGTCCCTTGCCGAGTAATTCACATTTATCTGCCATATGAGTACAGTTATCTCCTCTTGGGAGGCAAACAGCACAGTATTTCTTGTGGAATCCATTTTATTCAGATCTTTTTCCTTGAACTGATAAGCAATGCACAAACTGCAGTTCATCCCACATGGGGCAATCAAACTTTCTTTCATTTTAGCACCATAGAAAATCAGATAAGAATATGGATCTCTTTGTATTTCTCTTTCCTTTAAATCTAAACAAAATAGTTTAATAATGTTGTGTCAAAGGACCCCCCTCTGCACTTCAAACAGAGAACTGTTATTCAACAATAAAGCCAATACTTTGTTCAACTGTTTTTTGGCTAAGAACATCCGTTACAACCATTTGAAATTGATATTCCCCTTTAGGAAAAGGGCTATCTTGGGTAACGGTATTGGTAATATTTATTTCACGGTTAGGGTTGTGAGAAAGAAGATGAAAATCAAGATAGCCTTTTTTACCCCAAAGAATATCCCCTTCCATATCCGTAAGATAAAGATCTTGCTTAAAATGACTTTCAAATAATCCTTGCTCATTTTCTTTTATAGAAAAATTTTTAGGTTCCGCATAAATATAGAATGTTTCTCCCTGGGCAAAATTGGTATCTTTGCGTTTCTGGTACATACCAAATCCTGCTGCTTTATCTTCGGTAAATTGAACATTCATTAATTCTAATTGTGCCTTTTCACGGATTGCCAACAAGGCTTCTTCCAGCAAGTCAATGGCCATATTATAATCATGCTGTTCTAAATATTGTAATGACTGTTCAATTAATTTTTTTTCTGATGCTGTTACTGTAATGGTCATTGTAGCTGTCAAAACCATTATAAGAACAAAGAAAAATAAGCGATTTATTTTTTTCATGTTATATAAACCTTTCTCTTATGTAAAAGTAGATTCTACGGTAAATAAAGTAAAAAAATAGACCAAATTACTCTTGGAAGTTATTATTGATATTTTATATATTTTTGGTAAAACAAACTTACTTCTTTATACCGTTTTAATTAAAAAAATGCAGTAAATTACTTTCTAATGGTTGTTCTTATTCTGTCAATTTTATACAAAACATTAGCAGTATATTTTATTAGTTTATCTTTATATAGAATTCAAATTTACACTACTACCTTCTTTTTTCCTTATATAATCAATATTGAAATGGTAAAATTAGCGCAATTCTAGCATTTCAACTTCAAAATTGAATTCCTCATTATTGATGGTCTTTATTTCATACCCGGCTACCATTAGAAAATCCTCAAATTCGGCAATCCTTAGAATTCCTGATTCAAGTTCAAATTCCTCTATTTCGATATTATATAATTTTTCTAATTCTATCCTAATAATATCGAGTTCCGTATCTCCTACCATTTCCTGGCTTCTACTGACCTGGGTTACTCCTTTTTCTTCCAATGTTTTCAGATTAAGCTGATTTACATAATAAAAGGGGAAGAACATGGCTTGAAACATTCTCTCTTTTATCATATCAGCCATCTGAGCCGGGATACGCTCACCGTCTACTTCTAACTGTACAATTTTGCCATGGTCAAGCCAAACATCTACAGAGTCGATTCCTTTTCCTCTTAGGATAACCTTATCGGCCTGGGTATCCTGAACTTCTTCTTTTCCCACAAATTGATACTTTATCTCTGTCTCTTGGGTTAAGTCTCCGTCTTCAAATTCCCTAAACCTGAATTCCAGTCTGGAGAAATTAGCTAGTAGTTCTGATATTTCAGTGGGGTTCTCCAGGTTTTCGAGGGAAAGATCACTAAAACTGTCCTGAGCATTAACGGGGAGTATTCCTATAATTAGTGAAAAAACCATCAAACTGACTAACAAACAATTGTATCTTAATTTAATTTCCAACACCTCCTGATAATTTTATTGTTTTATTTGTTTATTTTGAACACCATAGTTGAAATTCTTTCATATATTTTTTTATATGTCAAATTTGGCAAAGGGTGAATAGAAGATTAGGGATTAGCAAATACAATGCCATTCAAAAAGGAGACAGCCTCTGTCTAACTATTGAAACAAAAACTGTCCCCTTTTATTTTTTTTGTGAGGTTTATTTTATCAGTTGTTTTTGTTTTCTGTATTTCTTTTCGGATTCCTGTCCTTTTTTCGTTCTCTCTTCATAAATGGGCTTTGATCTCTCCTGCCATTCAGAGGAGAGATTATCCAAAAATTCTGCCGTCCTTCCGGTTAAAACATCCACAGCACCGGGATGGGTGGGTCTGGCCCCGGATTCCAGCACAATAGAGCGAAGTGCATCGGGATGGTCGATAATCGGACAGGGTGCCATCAGATTCTTACCGAAGGGCTGGCGTTTCTGGTAAGATTTGAATAATGGATTCTGTAAAACTTCTTTCAGGCTCTTGTTCTTGATATTGTCAACGGCAAAATGAACAAAGGCACAGGGCTCTACATCTCCTCTGGCATTGATGTGGAAGTATCTTCTGCCTCCGGCAATACAGCCACCGGTAAAGGTACCGTCATTCCAAAAATCTGCTAAAAAGAAGGGTTTTTTACTTCTAATCTCGGGGACTCTATAAGCCAGCATTTCTCTTTGCTCTGGGGTTATCATCATATCCAGGTTAGGATCTTTGCCGATTGGAATATAATGGAAAGACCAGCCGTAGGTAGCCCCTTTGTCAATTAAGTGATCAATAAACTCATCTGTCTTAAACAGTTCCTCTGCATTCTGGCGGGTAACCGTAACACTTGTGCCAAAGACAATACCCCGTTCGCGCAGGCGGTCCATGGCAGCCATAATTTTATCATAAACACCCTCACCACGACGGGCATCTGTAGATTCCCTGTAACCTTCCAGACTTATTGCAGGACTAATATTGCCAACTTCCAACATCTTATCTGCCATCTCATCATCAATAAGTGTCCCGTTGGTGTACATCATAAACCCTACATCCGGGTTTTTACGAAAAATCTCAAACAGATGCGGATATACAGTAGGCTCACCACCGGATAGTACTATGAAATAGATGCCCAGTTCTTTGGCTTCAGATATGATACGGTTGATGGTAGCAACATCCAGGCTATCACTCTTCTTGTATTTACCTGCCCAGCAACCTACACAGCTCAAGTTACAGGCACTGGTGGGGTCAATAAGGATAGTCCAGGGTACCCAGGCTCCCAGCTCTTGTTTTAATTCAAATTGTCTGGGTATACCCATCAGGGCAGAATTAACGAAGAAGTTCATTATTAATCCATTTTTGTAACTGGGTGCTACCTGGGTTAATCTCCGTATATACTCTTTGATGGCCGGATTGGTATTGAAAGAATCCTTCATAGCAGCGATTTCTTCATGGTGCTTGTCTGTTTGGGCGACTTTATCAGCCAGGTCCAATACCCTGGGGAAATTCTCCTCAGGGTCTTTTTCCAGATAATTCATGGCCTGTTTTATGACCTGTTCAGCAGCATATTTTTTGGCAAAATCAAAGTTAATAGCCATTTTTTTACCACTCCTTTCATTCTTAATATCCCTGTACCTCCAGGATATGCTATACTTTTTAAAAAAACTATTAAAATATATTTTTATAAAATAAATAATGAGCGTATTGCTATTTTATTTTTTGAATTAACCTAGAAATAAAATCAATATTTCCTTCTTTGTCATCTGGAAATTCCTGTGCAAAATCATAAATAGCTAGAATCAATAGACGAATAACTCTATCTTTATCTCTATCGGGAATCTGTAAATCTCCCTTTTCTTCTGCCTGATAGATTAAAGACCTCATAAGAATTAATAGGTGATTTTTTAATTCATCAACCATCTCATGATTAATCTTACTTCTAATCAGTTCCCTGCTAAAACCTTTAAGTCTTACTATTTCATTATAAAGTACTGAAATAAATTTATAGGGATTTTTGGATTTTTTAATAATATTGTTTAATGCAAAATAAATCTGACCAAAGCTCTGCTTGAAGGAATTTAAGAATAAATCTTCTTTATTTGAATAATAATTATAAAGAGTGCCCACTGAAATACCTACATCCTGGGCAACCATTTTCATTGTTATATTATTATATCCATTTTTACCAAATAATCTAAAAGCAGAGTTATTTATTTTTTCTTCCACCTTATCAATTACTTTCGGCATTTTAACCCTTTTAACTTAATCTGGTACAATTTCTTATTAATAATATATTATGAACATTCATTCATTATAGATTGCCTGGCAAAAAATGTCAAATTTTGCTAGGTAATTGACCTTATCTTTATTTTGGAAAAATATCAATTATCTTTATTTATTAACATGGACAGGATATTTTGGAGTATTTTGGTATTCAATTATTAATAGGCTGGCTCCTTGGTTGCTCCTATTTCAATATTATTTATCTGCAGATATTTGGGATTAATTAAACCTTGGGCAACTACTTAAAGTCGGGACTTATATTTAATTTTTGGCTTTTAATCTACTTTTCATCTTATCAATAATAGAGTTATACTCATAAAGATTTTGCTCGTTATCGAGAATTTTTTTTCTTATTTTTTCCACCAACCTGGTAGAAATATAATCTTCTTATCCTCAACTGCAGCCGGACATCAAGAGATTAAATGCCAGCAAAATAATTAGGTAAAGTAATTTTTTTACCATTTTATTCCTCCTTATTGTTCCTAATCATAAAATACAAAACAAGTACAATTATTTGTACCACACTCTAACAATCTTGTCCACTATCATTACTGTTAAATTGGTCAAGTCCTTCAATAATGAACTGTTCAGTATGATTGCTGATTTCCATTTTTTCAAATGCTGTAATAGTTACATCAGAAATCGCCTGAAAGTCATAGCTTTTTCCTTCTCTGGTTAACAGATTTTGTACCATTCTATCAATCCCCGTATTTTTGCTATAAGCATGAACAATGATACTCTGTATCATCCTTCCCTGTATCATCTTGGTTAAAATTTATAATCAGGATCGGAGATTGCGCCACCGGCTTCCTGTCTGCTGTAGGCAATCCTGTCATATTCCTCCTGGGTTAAAAACTGTGCTTCATAAGAAATGTTATAGCGCTGCAGTTGGCGATCAAATGCCCTTAGATGATTTCTGGAACCTTTTAACAGGTTTTGATAGACAATCTTGATATCATCATTGTCTGTCTCTTTGATCAGGCGTTCCAGGTCATAAATGTCCAAATCCTCAATATAGGCTCCCACTAATATGGCATCTTCAATAGACTGACTGCCCTTTTCTATCAGCTCATCATAAGCCTTTTGCAGTTCTTCGTTTTGAAAAACTCCGGGAACATCTTCTCCTACAGGATCTTCTAATCCATATCTATCCAATAAGGTTTTCATGGCATCCATATGGGTAGTTTCACTCCCCTGGCCGATGGATTCAAATGCTCTCAAATTCCATTTCTCATAGAGTGCAGTATAGACATCCCTGGCTAGTTTTTCTTCTTCCCGCATTAATAGTAGTCCGTCTATCTCAGCTTGTGATAATGTACCTGTTTCCATCTGGTTAATTGTAGTATAAATCCCACGGTTGATGTTATTATTTCCTTTTTGTGCAAAGACATTTACAGAAATTGAAACTATTATTAACAAAATCATCCCGAATGTAGCTATTGCTTTAAATGTTTTTTCGATCTTCATTGTTTCTTTCCTCCATTTAATATTTCTTTTACTTCTACTATTAATACGTAAAAGGGAGGGGTTTTCTTTCAAAAAAATTATTTTTTGTATAAATGTTAGAAAGGATAGATGCCAGGTGCAAGATGGAAGACTGTTTTCAGTTAAATACAAGAAATATTTAACCAACACATAGGTAACACTGTTCTAGCAATCTTGTTATCTACCAAGCTAATACAATAGATAAAAATAGATGATAAATAAAAGATAGTTCTTAGTTTTATATTATCTTAACTACATACGCGATACTACATGCTCGATACTATTTCATAAGTGCTTGAGATTGCCTTACTACAAATCAAAAGCTTCTTTGAATCGTTTTTCGGGGTCATCAAAGTGTACCTCATCGGGGTCAAAGTATTCCGGGTCATACTCGTCTCCCAGCCATTGTATTATTGCCTCATATTCTTCGTCTTCCGGATTTTCCAGTATTTCCAGAATATCTTCATATCCCGGTATCGAACCACAATCTTCTGGCAGGCAGGCTCTATGGCCATCAATACACCTGGGGTAATTCTGTTTTTCTTCCCTGGGAAGTATTTTTTCTAAAGTAATAGTGTGCTGCCAGTTATCTCCAAAGTCATAGATATAAATGGCATTTTTATTTTTCTTGTTAAAATAAAAAGCAATTAATTCTTTCCAGCCTGGTATTGTTTCATCATCCATAAATTCTTCGGGAGGAATTCCAATTCTTCTTTTTTCTCCTGAAATTGGGTTAGTTAGAATAAATTCATGAAGATGACAATCTTGCCAGCCCATAGCATCCTGAATTGCAACATGCAAATCCCAGAAGGAATAAGTTTCCGGAACCTGAATAACTCTCCATATCTCCGGTTCAATCTGTTCTAATCTAATCCTGAATTGGTAAACTCTATTATTTTTTTCTGTCATTTTGTCTACTCCCATTATTTAAAAGATGTTGTAGTAAGTAAAATCAGAATTTTATGGTAAATTTGCCATCCTGGTAAATAAGCTCATCATCAGCATATACCTTCCCTCCATCTTTCATGTCACAGAGCATGTCCCAATGGATAACAGAGATATTTTTTCCACCAGCCTCGGGAAGAGATCTACCCAGGGCAACATGAGTTGTCCCGCCTATTTTTTCATCAAATAGTATATTTTTTGTAAATTGCTGAATCTTGTAATTTGTCCCTATGGCAACTTCACCAAGGAAACTGGCACCTTCATCGCTTTTAAGCATTTCTTTTAGAAAATTTTCCCCTTTTGCTGCTGTAGTATTTACCACTTTTCCCTTCGATAGGGTTAAGCTGATGTCTTCTACTTCTCTCCCATCATAAATAGCAGGAAAACTAAAACGAATATGACCTTCAGCTGAATCTTCAACAGGACTGGTAAATACCTCTCCATCAGGAAAATTTTCTTTTCCGGAGCAGTTAATCCATTTTCTGCTTTTCACAGATACGGTTAAGTCAGTATCCGTAGAAACGATTCTAATTGTTTCTTTTTGATTAAGATAATTGCAAATTTTTTCCTGCTCCCGGTCAATTTGCTGCCAGGATAAAATAGGATTTGCATCATTCAAATGACAGGCATTATAGGCAAATTCTTCATATTCAGATAGGGACATACTGGCTTCCTGGGCTACTGCCCGGGTAGGTGAAAGAGTTCCACACCAACGGGCTTCACCACTAGCCAAACGTTGAAAAAGCAAATCGATTATTGGTTTCCTGCCCTGGGAATAAGTTTTCATTTTAACGGGATTGATGTTTGAAAAAATCCTGGTATTGGCATTTCCCCAAACACTCAGTAAAACATCTGAGGTTTCATAACTTTTTCGCAGGCTTTCAGGCAAATATTTAATCTGGTCTTCATTCCCTTCCTTCAGCACAATTTCCTGTAATTCTTCTTCCAGAAAATGACACTCGGGGAAAGACCCTAATTTAATTGCCTGGCGATAGATTTCCTTCATTAAAGGATAAGTTACTAACTGGCCAATAATTGCCACTTTCTCACCTTTTTTTAATTCTACTGAATAATTCAGCAAAACCTGAGCATGTTTCTCTAGATATATATCCATCTTAAATCCTCCAATAAAGTAAATTATTTGCTAATTACTTTATAGTTTTTTTAATATACCGTAAATCTGTTCAGCCCTGGCTGGGCACCCTTTGATATTTTCTACCGAATAATCCTGCACAACCTTGCTGCCACATTGTCCAATACCTACTATCGGAATCCCTTTATCTTTTGCTTCTTGCAGTCTTTCTTTTTCATCAGAGAGCAACTGTCCCATAGCAACAACACAATTAGGAGAATAACCCTCTCTGGACAGGCGGTGCATAGCGGCAACTAACGCCCCTTTACAGGAGCTGCAGGTTCCCTTTTCGATTATATCTAAATTATGCAGTCTGTACTCTGGACCTTTTTTCTGACTGGCATTTATAACCATCTTTTTTGTATCAGTATCCGGTGGATTGTAAACCTTAATTTCTTCGATGCTCTCAGGTCCTATTCCGCTTTGGCTGGCAATTTTGAGGTGCTCTACCTCATCAATGCCATAGCCTAATAGAGATGCTGCCACCATATCAACTGCCAGAACATTTTTACCTATCATAATGGTATCTAATTTGACCGGATCCCCTCCTAATTCCCACTGCAGGGAACAGGTAGTAGCATCCAGTACGGTTAAGTCCGGCTTGATTACAGTATTTAAATCTACAATACACTGATGAAGGTTTAAGCGGTGAAAACGATGTTTTTCCTGGTCATGAATACAACCTTTTAAATTTTTCATACCAATGGTAACAGTAGTTTCCCCATGAATCTTTAAAATAGGAACATTGATAAAATAGTCATATTCAAATACTGGTTTAAATATTTTGACACTCTTAATCTCTTTGCCCAGGGGCACATCTTTGGTAATAGTAGGCGTTTTTTTAAAATCTATAATTTTGACTCCATATTTTTGGGCAATTTTGTCCATCCCGGTAACCCGAAAAGCTCTCATGGTATTATCACCAGCAGTCGAGCTTTCTCCTAAGGCTATTTCAACCGGATTGGTTTTCAGTGCTTCCTGAATTAATACTTCAATAACCTCCGGATTGGTAGTAGCACCGGTATCATTATTTTTTGCAATAACAAGGTTTGGTTTTATTAGAATGCGTTTTCCGGAGGGAATAATCTGATGAAGTCCGCCCAGGTCGTCCATGGCAGAATTTATCATGTCTTTCACAGAACGGTCATGTTGAGAACTTACCTGGAATAATTGTTTGGCCATTTTTCCTCCTTTTTGTTTAAATTAATTATAGTATTTTTTATTTACTTTGGATAATTACTGCACTAAGAATTGGGCATGTACTGTTACCTTTATTTCTTTTTTCCTGGATGATGTATTATACATGCCATAACTTTGCACTTCGGTGGAATATGGTTCAATAATCTGGAAAACCCCGGCCTGAGACCAGATCATCTTCCCTGGCTCATGATTGCTCTCCTGTAAAATTTTCTCAGCCCTTCCCCGGGCATTTTTGGTTGCCAGGGCCAGTAAATCTTTTTTCAAATTGTCTATTTCAGAGTAAAAGTATTCCAAAGATGAAACCTGGAAGAAGATATCCTGGTCGAGTAGTTCATCAGGATTTAAGGCCAAGTCTTCTATCTCCTCAACTTCGGTGGAAATAATAAACAGGGACTGATTTAAGGAATAACCAACGACTTCTCCATTTCTATCCCATCGCTTCTGGGTAGTAATAGGATTGATATTGATATCCTCTTCTGAAATTCCTTTTTTGTTTAAAATATTGATCAATCGGTCTCTTTTCTCCTGGATATTGCGATAACCGTCCCGCATATTTACCAGGTCTGTATTCTCTTCAAAGGTAACATTCCACTTGACAATATCAGACTCAAATCCCTTTGTAGCGGCACCTACTACCTGAACATAGTCTCGAGTGGAACGGGCCTGATAGAAGAAGAATCCAAAGACCAGGGCAGCAATAATGATTGATAATCCCAGTAATAAAAAAGGTGTCTTTAGATTGTAAATATCTGTTTGTTTTTTTGTATCCATTAGATTTCTCTCCTTTCACTGTCTTCTCTGAGGTAATCCTGAAATCTCTTCTTGAATTTCTCTACTTTAGGTATTACAACCATCTGGCAATAGTTATTTTCAGGATGATTTTCTAAATAATCTTTATGATATTCTTCAGCCGGGTAAAATTCGCTATAGGGTACAATTTCGGTTACAATGGGGTCTGACCAGGTATTGGCATTCTGCAATTCTTTTTTGAGCTTTTCGGCAATTTGCTTCTGCTGATCATTATGATAAAAGATTGCCGAACGATATTGGGAACCAACATCATAACCCTGGCGATTCAAAGTAGTGGGGTTGTGAATTTGCCAGAATATCTTTAATATCTCCTCATAGGAAATAATATTAGTGTCAAAGGTAATCTGTACCGCTTCGGCATGTCCAGGGGTATCAGAGCACACCTGTTCATAGGTAGGATTATTGGTCTGTCCGCCACTATAACCGGAAATTACTTCTTTTACACCTTTTACCTTTTTATAAATGGCTTCCAGGCACCAGAAACACCCTCCAGCCAGGGTGGCCTTTTCAGTTTTTTGTTCCATATCATCTTCATTCCCTTTTTTTAAAATTCGCATTTGATATTCGAAGTAAATATCGCACCCGCATAGCGGGTGGCTTTAAGAACCTCTTAAAAAGGTTTAGCTTTTTATCACTTTTTAGCTCTTTTTCTTTCGATTTTTTATTTATACTTTAGCTATAATATTTCTAAGCAATATGAC
>LDZT01000029.1_pt1 | contig 22881 bp, 27 predicted proteins | sample 615521 | NCBI WGS metagenome assembly LDZT01 (sample SAMN03408292, study PRJNA278302) | terrestrial metagenome | isolation source: oil reservoir sample SB1 | place: USA: Alaska, North Slope, Schrader Bluff formation | collected 2011-09
TTCAAAAACCCTTGATATATTATACTTATACAAGGGTTTTCGGACAAATTTTGGTGCGCCCGGAGGGACTCGAACCCCCGACACGCGGTTTAGGAAACCAGTAAAGTATGCTTGGTAGTAGTTAGCGAAACCATGTAATGCTTGATATGCTTGTCCTTTTTCTAAAACATGCTTTGTTGTGATAGGTGGTCTTGGTGCTTATTTTGCAGTAATAAACACCAAAAAAACACCAGGTAATCCAAGGGAAACAATGTAAGGACGGGGAGCCTTGGTTTGTGGCAAAAGATGTGTGTGATGCACATGGAGATTGCTGCTTGTGTAATTGTGCTATTGTGTAATAAGGTTTTGCTTCCAGTCCTCGTGCTTCCCGGATGCCGGCAAAGCCAGAAGACTTGATGACGATGAAAAGGGTGTAAGTATTATTTACATCCCTGGTGGCCCCCAGAAGATGACCATCGTAAACTAACCCGGACTCTGGAAACTGGAAAGACGGTATACCAACCCTCCTTGATTTTACTGCGGTATACTATCGTATACTGGCATACTTACAGTATACCAACCACATTATTAGCAAAGCGGCTGCTGTAAGCCCCACAGGACGCCCCAACAAAGGGGCGCCATCTTTCCCCCCTGCGGCGCCGGGTTCCCGCATCTTCCCTCTGGAGAGTTTCGGCCTTTACCCGGCAGCCCATCGTCAGGTAGGGGTCGTTATGTAGTCGGGAGTTTTGCTTTAAGGGCCAGTATCTGGCTCCTCCTGCATCATGATTACCTTTAAGATTTTTCTGCATTTATGAAAGTTTATCCTTTATTATATCAATAGTTTCCTTGATATTGTCCAATGATAGTGTTATACTATATGCCAAGAGGTGGTTATATTGACAAACACACAGAAGATTAAGATGGCGCTTGCATTTATCGGTAAAAGCGAAGCGTGGTTAGCAAAAGAAATCGGCTCAACGCCACAAGCCTTTAACCAGCGGATGAAAACAGATAAATTCTCAACAGTGGATCTCGAGGGAATAGCCAAAGCGCTGGGGGCTGTTTATTCTTCCTCTTTTGAGTTTCCTGACGGGACAAAAATATAATAGGCGGGGGATGATAGAATGACGATATATGATAAAATCGACCGCTGCCACAAGGCTATCAGCGAGGTTCGCCCCTTCGAGGGGCATATGCTGAAGCAGTTGAAGGACTACTACCGCATCGGGCTCACATGGTCGAGTAATGCCATCGAGGGAAATACCCTCACCATGAGCGAGACGAAAGTGGTGCTTGAGGACGGTCTAACCATCGGCGGCCGGCCGCTCCGAGACTTCTATGAGACGGTGGGCCACGGCCAAGCCTATGACTTCATGTTTACCCTGATTGGGGAGCGACGTATCACTGTGAAGGACATCAAAACCATGCATCGCCTGTTCTATAAAAGCATTGACGAGGCAAACGCCGGCACATGGAGGAAGGAGAGCGTTATTGTTTCCGGCTCCCAGTATGTGTTCCCCAGGCCGCGGGAGATTGAGGAGCAAATGCGGAAGCTGGAGAAATGGGTGAAGGCCGAGCGGAACAATTACCATTCCGTAACCTTTGCCGCGCTGCTGCACCTGAAGTTTGTGTCAATCCACCCATTCATCGACGGCAACGGCAGAACGAGCCGTCTTATCATGAATTTGGCGCTGATACAAGACGGCTACCAGTTGGCAATTATTCCCCCTGTACTCCGGCCGGAATACAACGACACCATCCGGCAGTATCAGAACAAAGGTAAGTCGGAACCGTTCTGCGTTTTCATTGCCGAGCGGGTGTACGAAACGCAGAAGGAGATCATGCGGCTGCTGCACATCCCATTTCCCGAGTTGTCATAAGACGAGAGCGGGTATCCCTACACCGGAATCCGCTCTTTCTGCATTAAAGCCGTCCCTGGGCCTACTTGGCTCATGGCGGCTTTTTGTTATTTTGTTCTGCACGAAGGCGTTCGTCTTGACCCGGCGCCGGCATTTAATACTCACTGGGAAACAGGACCGTCGTTGCTGATCTATCCCATTCGGTTATGATCCAGATTTTTCCCTTGCTGGTCAGGTACGCAGCCATTACCCGGTCACCGCTTTCGACCGCCTGATCGTTCAGGGCCTTGTCCTCTTGGCAGAGGTCTCCCCAATCGTGCCGCTGGTACCTGCCAAAGGCTGCCACGATCTCCCGAGCAAATGCCAGGTCGCTCTCCATTTCTTCCGCTATGCCTCGGGTTGCCACAAGTCTGCCGTATTTCATCGTGCTCGCCCCTTTCCGTTATGGTTTGAGTCCATGGTACCGCGCTGGCCGCCGATGGTTAAGGCGTACTGGGTGGGTAATCTTCTGGCTTTTAGGCCGCCGCTCCGAGAGCGCTGGCGTCAATTTTGACGTTCATCGATCGAGGAGGAGGCCTGCCTATGATCATTGCCACCCGCTACACGACGGAGTATGACGAAGCCAGGGGCACTTATAAGATCCGAAATATGGAGGCGCCGGTCTGTCCAGACTGTGGCCTACTGCTCTCTGGTTATGATACAAGAGCCCGCCATGTGATCGACAACTCCGGAGAAGTCCGCTGGTTCTTGCTGCGCCGCCTTCGCTGTAATGGCTGCTGCAAGCTACATCTGGAACTTCCTGATTTCATGCAGCCGAAAAAACACTACGAGGCCCAGCTAATCAATGACGTACTGGCCGGCCGCTCCGATTTCTGCCCGGCAGACGATTCGACGATCCGGCGGTGGAAGCGCGCAAAAAACCCACCTGGTTTGCCTTCAGTTCCGTAAGCCGGAGCGGTATCCTATACACATGCCGGCAAGAAGGAGGGATAACCTACGAAAAACAAAATACTTGAAATTTTTATTGCGTCAATTATCACGGCTGCTGTTGTGCTCGCAGCTGTGGCCATCGGCTTCCATCTCAGCAGCGGGAACGGCAGGGACAAACCGGTAGTCAATGCTGCCGATCAAACGTTCACTGGCTCCACAATCTCGGAGAAGAACATCGGTTCCTCCGGAACGATTGCGATTCCGGGGTTTAACCAAATCACTATGAAGGCAGGGCAGACCGCACAGAGGGTCGAGCTCTACAATCCGAAGCAGAACACTTGTTACATGGTGATCACGATCATGCTCCCTGACAAGACGCAACTCTATAAGTCCGGTATGCTCGAACCTGGGAAGGTGATTAACACGATCGAACTCTCGCGGAAACTGGAGGCTGGGACATATAAAGGCGCCATCCTGCGGTATTCCTGCTATGCCCTGGAAAACATGAAGGAGTTGAATGGTGCCGAAACTATTTTTACTCTGGAGGTTAAGCCATGAAAAAAAGAATTTTATCAATTCTGTTGGCCGCCGCCTTGGTTTGTGGCATGATGCCCATGGAGGCATTGGCAACGAGCCAGACGTCTGGAAGTATGGTGGTATATTATAACTACTCGTCCGAGTACACAATCAATATTCCTTCCTCGATCTCTATCAACAATGGCGGAACAGTAACGTTCTCTGCCGAAAAAGTGAACATAGGCAGCGGAAAGAAGGTTAATGTTACAGTCGATGGAGACAAAACATACGAAAACGGCGGCAACTTTTACTTGTATAATAACAAAGGGATGGTTGACGAAAAAAGAATATCCTGTACTATTCTACGCGGAATACCAAACTACATCACATGGGAACCCATCAATGGCTTGAGTACACTCGTTGCCTCGTTCGAGGATGGCAATACGAGCCCGAAAGCTTACGGCGCGCTGAAGTTTAATCCGGAGGTTGCCAGCGACACGCCATACGGAACGTATACAGGTACGATCTACTTCAAGATCGAGGTCGTCTAAGATATATGCCACCCCTCTTAACTGTCGGCAGCAAATGAGCCCCGGGATTCGGGGCTCATTTGCCTGGCCAGAAGCCGGGATTTTGCTTTTAAAAAGACTTTTTGGACTGACAAGACCTCACATACATACCACGCGCTTAAATCCGCTCCTATGCCTTACAGCGAAGGCAGCCATTTCATGGAGTCCACCAGGGGTAGGAATAATGTTCGTACCCTTTTCGTCGTTTTCAAGACGGCTTACGGCCTCCGGCAACTTCTGCGCGGATTCCCCTTATTCCTCCCGCGATGCCGCTAAAAAACCGCTATCCCTGACCTAATCCAATCGTCTGGACGTACAGACCTGTGTATGGATCAACGAGCGGGTTAACGAACAGTTCCATAGGTAAAAAAATAAGCCCTTGCGGGGGCTAACCAAGAAAATTACCAATGGCGTTGATTGCTTTCATTGCTACCGCCGCCACGATGGATATGCAGCTAAAGACCGTGGCCACATGGATCATCCCGGCGATCTGCCCCTTGCCGGCGGCCTGGGCCACGTAGCCGGCCAACCAACCCACCACCGCAATCAACATAAGCTGAATAATCATCATCCCCGGCCCGCCCGGGCCGAATGTGGACAGCGCAGCCTGCCCGATAGCTTCCGCACCACCGGCATAAGCCGGGGCGGTCCCGCTCCCCAGGGCTACAAAGGCAGTAGCGCAAAACCTCATTAACTTCCGGGGCTTCTTAACGGTCACCCTTGCCGTCTGCACATAAAAGCCGGTTATTCTCATCCATCAATTCCCCCTCTGATTTCATCAAGCAACATCACCCTGAATTCCAACCCGTGAGCGTTCTCTTTGTCAACCCGCTCCCTAATGTGCGCCGCCCGGCTGGCCGTAATGGTCACCACCAGGATAGCGGGGAAGCGGTCCGCCAGTTCTGCCCACCATTCGCCGGCGTAGCCCCCGGCATCATACAGAGCGTTATACTTCCGGATCTTATCAAAGTTATTGGCGCTGCGGTCCAGTTCGATAAAGAAAAATTTAAACCTGCCGGTAACCGTGTTTTTGACGGAGCAGAAGGCGTCTGCCTGCAAGATCTTAAAATTCGTCTCATAGTTAAAGCAATGTACCCGCTCCCATGGCTTTAAGCCAGCGGTAAACCAGACGTAAACCCAGTTTAACGCCAGCAGGTGTTCCAGCCGGCCATGGCGCCGGCCGGCGTAATAACAAAACGGTTCTGTTGGCGATACCCGGCATCGCTTAACCCTCCCTGCTTGATAAAGTTTTAAAAGCCTCTCCTGGGCCTTCCTTCGCCCATGGACCATGCCGTGGAAAAACAGGGTTGTCACCTGGTCCGTGTTCAGCGCCTGCCGCCGCTCGATTTCAAGGAGAATTTCCCTATCTCGGCGGAAGCCTTTTAACCTCGCATTGATACTGCCACCCCCTTGCCGGCCGTTGCCGGATTAATTCCCGGGCCCGCTGGAGCGGGAGAAACATTGTCTGGACTTCTTTTTCCACCAAGCAAAATTTGAAAATAGCCCGCCCCTTGATGCCCGGCAAATTGGCAGCGAGCGGGCAACTTTCCCCCAGGACCATTCTGCTGTTCAGTTCGTCAGCAACCTGGAAGCACAGCCGGGCGGCAAACATGGCCCGGGTATCTCCGCTGATCACCTTCGTGCTGGGCCTTTGTGTGGCCGCTACCACCGAGATACCGACAGCCCGGGCCAGCCTCACCAGCCGGTCAATGAGTTCAAGGGCTTCCTCGTCTTTCAGTTCTGCCACCTCATCCACTACCAGGACGATGTAAGGCATTTCGCCGGCAAAGTCCTGGACCTTCACCACTCCCGCCGCCTCCAAGGTGTCAATGCGCCGCTCCATCTCTCGGTTCAGCATCCGGAGCATGGCCAGGGCTTCACCCTCGTTACGGGTTACCGCCGCATGGTCACGCAGGTAGGCAAATTCAAGGCGTTTCAGGTCGATTATACAGACAAGTGAGCGGGGCAGGAGAGAGTGAATAAGGACATGGAGGAAGTTGCTTTTCCCAAACCCGGGCACGCCAGCCACCAATAAGTGAGGGCTTTCCGCCAGATCCAGCACTTCAAGTCCCTGCTGACTCACTCCCACCGGAATAGGAAGGGTCATTTTGCCGAAAGGAGCAGGATCCCATTGAAAGGGCAAGCTTTTGGGCAGACGGCCGGTATATACGTCCATGTGCAGGATCCCGTCCCAGGACAGGTTTACCCATCCCTTGACGGCATCCGCGAAGTATTCCCGCTGCCGGCGTACTTTCGCAAAACTGATCCCCGGGGGAAGACTAAAGGCCAGGTGCCACCCGTAGGGGGTCTTTTTTTTCGCCACCAGGAGCGGCCGGCGCCCGTCCTTGGTTACATATCCAAGGTTGTCGAAGGTATCCATAACGGCAGCCGGTATCTCCTGACCTTTGCGGTGAGACCACAGAAAACGGATAGACTGAAATGCCTCGGACAGCACGTTTTCAGGTTGCTGCCTGGCGATGGTACCACCTCCCCGTAAACCATGATTTACGACTTTTGTTGTTTTAAATTTACTCGCTGCTGTTTGTCCAATAGAACGATAAAAAAAGACCGCCGGCAAGGTAATTTATCCCTACTCGACGGGTTCCAGATAAAAAATATCTTTCAGCTTTAACGGACTCAAAGCACGTTCCAAAAGGAGCGCAACAGTAACAGACGGATCGCTCTTGCCGTTTACGATATGGCTTAAATGTACCCGGTCAATGCCTACAGTAGCAGCCACTTCAGTAATGGTCTTGTCGCAAAACCTTAATGCTTGCTTCAAATTGTTTCTCAGACAGACCTTGCTTTTTGTTAATACTGGCAGGCTTTCAGCCAATTCATATTGATTAAGCCAGTCAATAATGATTTCTCGTAAAAATATTTCCTTGTCCAGCCCCGGGTTGAGTTTAACCGCCCTCCTATAGATGGCGCTCAAAGTTTCCGCTACGTCAGGCGGGAAAAAAACCTGCTCAAAGTCCAAAACACCACCCCCTGCGTAAAGTATATGCTACAGTGGCGGCGGGAATAATAAAAATCGAGGTGATATAATGCTTTCGCTGGTTACAACGCCCAATAAGGATAAGGAATGCGATTTAACACGTTACGACATAAACAAGGCTGCCCAGCATATAGCCCAGGCCACTCAAAAAGATAGCTCGAAAAAATAGGCCAGACCGCGGTAAATCCGGATCTGGCCACTGCTTTTTATCCCGCCAGTCTGACAGATTGGAGTCTTTCCACGAATCTAGCCGTCATGGTGAGGAAGTACCGGCCCATGGCCGTGGGCGTGTTTACCACGATGCTAAATAGTCGGAGCATAGCAATGAAATCCACTTCATGGCTTAAGGCTTGGATAAATATGCATGCTATTAGCTTGCTAATAGCAAATTACTTACATGCCAATAGCAAGCGCATGCACTTTATTAGCAGGCTAATTCTTGCTAATAGCGTGCTACTCACATGAACCTGCTCTGCTTGTCATAGCTCAAATGCCCTGACGATTTTCTACGGAGTTAGGCACCAGAATGACGGCACCCGCTAAAGCCCCAATAGCCTTTTTAGCGGCAGCCGTTGCTGCAATCATCTCCTGTAACGTCTTGTCGGGCAGTTGCTTCATGGCCGGCGTTTCATGTCCGTCATGGTTGTAGATGTAAGCCACTATTCCTGATACTTCAATATCATCACCCTTGCTTACGTCTGACCAAGCTGGCCCCAGAACTATTAAGGCCACATCGCCACTACCTCCTGTATTTACCCTACCATTACTTCCTTTAATTGGCCAACCGTAAGCAATAGTGAATTTATTATTGCTGGTGGTTATTTCGCGGATTGCCTCTACCTTCAATCGTATCAACACTGTTTTGCCTACATTGTCGGTGGTACGGAATAGAGTTTCATACGGCTCCTTGGCTGTTGTTAGATTCAGATCAATATTATAAGTACCCTGTGTTGCTGTTGAGTTGGAGTCCTTGTCTTTAGAGACGGTATTAGCATTAACATCCTTAGCTACTTGAGAATTTTCCGGCTGAGTTTGATTAGAAGTTAATAATATAACTGATATTATTAACGCCATCATAACACCCCATATAGTCCACGCCCTTCTACTCATCCAAATCATCTCCTTTTTTAAAAAATCACTGTAAAAAATAATTCTATGTCTTTCCACATTTTACCTTTGAAGCCTTGAATTATCTAACACTAAAATCATATTAGCCCGCTAATAGCATGCTATTAGCAAGCTTACGACATGCTATTAGCCATGCTTGTTCACAGTTTCTTTAATCTGGACTTACATAATCAAATTAAACTGGATTGAGTCAGTCCGTCCTCGTTTACAGATGGTTTCAGGAATGTAAAACAAAGAGCCGGTCACCCGAAGGTAACCAGCTCTAACATTATCTATCCGGCAGATATTTTCTTTTGGCTCTATGTGTCAGAATATCCCCCCTTGCCTCCCCTAGCTTCTCCTCAAAAACCCTCTTAAACCAAGCAGTTCTGTTTTTAGTGGGTGGAAATTGGTTGAACTTGTCGTTGACTTTGCAGATTGCTTCAATCATTTCACCGGTGTCATAGCCTAAACTACTGGCCAATTTCAAAGCCATAGGCAGCAAATCATAGAAGCCGGTATCAATAAAATATTCTGCCAAATCTCGTCGGACTGCCTGCTCACCGGCAAGTTGGGTAAATTGATTAATCACACTGAATACCTCCCGGAATTGAGGCTCCCTAATTGGCCAGGTGGGGGCCTAAGTTTTTGCACACGTAAGTAAACAAATCCTCTGTAATTACCTTGGCGCTGTCTATACAGCCCTGATGGAGGCATTCCAAAGCCAGGCGGTTAATCATCCTGGGGATGCCCTGGGAGCGGCGGAAGATAGCCTTTTGGGTGGCCAACGGGAAAATTTCCTTTGCGCCGCCGGCATTTTGTATTTGCCAGTCCAGATAACGGCAGGTTTCCTCCTCATTCAGGCCGCCTAAGTTAATCCAGGCGCCAATCCTTTGGGCCAGGGGAATCAGTGCCGGTAATTTCAAGGTGGTAGCCAGGGATGGCTGGCCTAACAGCACCAAAGTAATCACTGCCTCATTCTTACCTGTGGCATTGGTTAACAATCTGAGCTCATTTAAACAGGTAGGTGTTAAGAAGTGCGCCTCATCAATGAGAATTAAATTAGGCCGGTTGGATTCCAGATAGGAATAGGTTAACAGATCCACCACCTTCAGAGCATCGGCCCCAAACCAGGAAGTATTTACTCCCAGGGCTGCCGCAATTGCCCGGTAAAGTTCCCGGGGTTTGGCCTGGGGGATGGGAATATGGATAACCCGGTAACGGGTATTAGACACCCGGTTTAGGAAAATATCCAATAAAGTACTCTTGCCGGTCCCGGCTTCGCCTGCAACCACCCCGACTTCCCGGGTGGCCAGCAGCTGCTGTAAGCGGCTTAAGGCCTCGTTCATCCGGTTATCCAGAAAAGTATTGTCCGGCTGGGCGATTTTGGGGAATGGCAATTGAGTAAACCCCCAATACTCCAGAAAAGTTTTGGTAACCAATTCGTCAACAGCATAAGACATTTTTTTAATCCCTACTTTCGAATAATTTTTTATCTCACTGCCGCCAGTCTCAAAGCGTCCAGATAGCCCATCAGGTCGGAGGCCGGATGGCCTTCTCCTAAAAGCCGGCCTACTGTTTTACGGACCAAATTTTCACTAAAAGGGCCGTAGGTTCGCCAGACAGTGGCTAAAGCCAAGCGGTCATGGGCATCTAATGTACGCTTTAGGAGTACTGTCAAAAGGTAGGTAAGACTGTCCAGGCCGAATTCCTGGCCCGCCTTACCGTTACAGTTTGGCTGAGGCGTGGCGGTTACAGTGGTCTTGACCAGGTCAGCTTTTACCTGGCCTTTCTTCTCCTTTACATGGGTTAGGGCCTCATTTAGCTCCAGCTCAGCCACTTCCTGGCGATGGGCGGCTAATTTGCGTTCCAGATAGCTATAGGGAGGAATCTGGACACCGGCTGGAATGGATACGGCCTGTTCAGACAAATGCTTTAGCCTGTCCAACTGTTCCTGGCGTTTAAGATAATCTGTTTGGGCTACATACAGATGAGCCTCGCCATAATAGCGGTCGCTAAACCAGACATAGACTGATTGATAAGCCAGGGGGTCGTAGCGCACCTCCACCCACCGGCCATACAAGCTCCCATCCGGGACCAGATACTGACGGTTATTAAGATGAATCAGTCCGGTTTTGGAAACCTTGGACCGGGTACAGGGGAGCATTACCATGGCCAAAACACTTTTGGCAACAAACCGGCGGTATTGGGGCGGGAATTGAAAGAACCTCTCTTCCGGGGTCTGACCGGTGGAGGAGTGGACCGTACGGTGATAGTCCTGGCCGATTAACGCAGACATGTAGGTGTTTGCTTCCTCAATAGTGGGCGGAGTATGCCTTATGGCAAGTTCCGTTTCCAGCCGCTCATAGAAAAAGCGCATGGCTTTTTCTGCTTTTCCCTTAGCTGCAGCGTCCCGAACACGTGTATGGATAATCCGGCAGCCAAGTAAAGTGGCCGCCCGCTTTAAGGAGTGACCCATATAGGGAGATCCCCGATCCACGTACAAAGAGTCTGGTATTCCGTAGAGGGCAATGGCCTGGCTAAACAGCTGCATCACGGCCTGTTCATTTTCCTCAAACACATAACAGGCCGCAGTAAAAAAGCGTGAATTGTCATCGATGAATAGAATGGGTTTAGCCAACCTGGCCTGGCCGGGACTGGCCGGATCCAAAACCATAAGATTAGGACCCTTGGTATCAGCCAGCCAGAGCCACTGGGGATAGGGCGACTCATAGGCCAGCCTGATTTTGGCATTAGGAGTCCCTTTTTGCACCAGGGTTTTGCGGTCCAGCCGCACTGACCTTAAAAACCTGGCAATGGTGGACTCCGAAGGGATGGGAGCGCTGCTTGTCACATCATGGGCCATTAACTCTTCGCGTAACTGGGCAGCTGTGCGATAGGGGTTTTCACTGCGCCAGCCCAAGAGGGCATTTTTTTGTTCTGAACTTAGCCGGCGGAAACTCTCCCGGTCACAGCGCTGTTTTGGCATCAGTAAATTAGCCCGGTCCGGGGAATTTGAATATTCTTTCAACCACTGATAAATAACAGAGCGACTTAAAGTCTTCTTGTCAGAAAAGGGTATCTCGAATGTTCGTTCGGTCAGCCCGTCAATTTTCCGGGCGCGCTCCTGGGGCTCTAAATCCCGCAGCATCAAGACTATTGCCATCTTAAATGCCTTTTTCTCCAGCCGTTCATGGTAGAGGCGACGCATGGCGGCAGCTTCACCCCCCCGTAAGGCCTTCGGGGACAAAGTCAGCCATGGCGGCCACAGTTCTTAAAAAGGAGCGGTAATGACTCTGGGGCCACCACTTAAAGGGCGGCTTCTGCTGACGAAGAAAACCCGTTAGCTCATCCAGCGCTAATGTACAGCGCCCAAGTAACTCAGTTGCATAGCGGCCCGGGTCTTTAACAGGGCTTAGTTCTGCTAAAGGCGGCAGGGGGAAGCCGCCCTTTTCCTCCAACTGGCAGCGTCTCTCTTCACTTGCTCTCTGCCACCGGTCAATTAACCGGGCAGCCTGGTCTTTGGTTAGCTGATAGCGGCGGATTAGGGCCAGTACCCTGGTTTGGCCGTTGCCCTGGGGCAACCGGGCTAATTCCTGGGCAAGGCGGGGCCTTAAGTTACCCTCGTCCAATTCCCGTTTCACCTGGGGATCTAAAGCTGTCAGCAATTTAAGCCTGCGGCTAACCCAAGACTTGCTGTGTCCCCACAACCGGCCTACCTGGGCCTGATTAAAGCCCGCCTCTTTAATCAGGCCGCTCATCATCAAGGCTTCTTCCAGAGGGCTTAAACTTTTGGTCAGAAGGCTGGAAGTACAGAAGATTACTAAGGCTGTGCGCCGGTCGCAAGGGTAAACCCGGCATAAAATCTCTTTTTGTTTTAGTCTGCGGACTGCCCGCACCCGGTAATGGCCGTTAAGAATCAAATATTGCCCGTCTTCCAGCGGCTGTACCAGTATGGGCTCTAAAAGTCCATTGGCTTTTATAGACTCGCTTAATCCGGCCAGGTGGTTTTGACTGTAGAAGGCCAGACGCAATGGGTGTTCCACCAGTTTGTGGCAGGGTAAGGCCAGGACTCTCCCCTCCGGTGGGCTGTTCTGGACAGGACAGAGTTTGTTTTCCACCAAATACCTCCCTTTGGGCCAAAATTCCCCTTAGTTTTGGCCCAATATTTGTATTTTGGGCTTACCCTCATTCTAACAAGGGGATCCGCCATCCAGGTGTTTCTTTTGTTGAGGGGCCTGGCGATATCGCATGCCGGATCCGTACAAATTATGCGATTTCCTGGTGAGTAGCATCTCCCCGCACTTCTTGTAGAGGGAAGGTATTGGCTTACTCCTCTTAACAAAAACCTGGCTTAGGGCAATGACAGTGCGGTAGAAGCGTTCCGGAAAGGAGTTATTGCCAGGTCTGCCGGGCCACAGGGAGTTAAGGAGGGAACGGGCGCCATTTACCCGGATTACGGTATGGGTGTATATGGCTTTAGGCGGGGGCCAGTTGGTAACCGGCTGGTTGGTCTTTGGACTTGCATTGGGAAGATATTTTTGACACAGGCTTCTTAACTCCAAATCAGTGGTCATATACCGGCCTAAGCTATGAACAGCTTTGTAGAGGGTGCTATGGGCTATACGGTTATCTTCGCTGCAGAACTTTTGTGGCAAGTCCCGCCAGGTTAGGTCGGAAAACACGTAGGCAAAGGCGACAAAGGTTAGGGCAGGCAGGGTAAGGGTGGTCCCGCGCAGCAGAAAAGAGGGAATGACTTTTGAGAGCTCACCACATTGGGTGCAGCGCAGAACCGGCTGTTGGACCTTAAGGGGAAACAGCTTGACTAGCTCCCATTGGGGGAACTTCCAGTCGTCCGGCAGTTCGATATGCCAATGCCAAACAGTTCTGGCGGAGTGATTTCTAAGAGTGTGAATAGCTGAGCAATATGGACATTGATCGATTTCCTGGTGGATATTCTTAGCCTTTTCTTCATTCCACTTTTTGCATGATGGAAAAGAATATGTTAAACTTATCATACTCTTAATTGGGTATGCCCTCTTGGTTTTAGGCTGCTACGTCTAATGGGACCGAGAGGGCATTTCATTTACCCACACTTTCTTTTTATGCAATTTTCTCCCATAAATTTCAAAATCCCTGTCATTCAAGAAATTTTGACTGACAGGGATTCTTTTTAAGTCCAAATTAATTTGACCGAAGGTGGGATACCTATTCTAAATTAAAGTGACTGCTAACAATGCTGATGAATAAAAAAGCAGGCAAATGCCCGCTACGGTTACCATTAACATATGCTTATATTTCGGGCGAAATATTTATTACCTTTTGTGCTTTTCTATCCTCTCGCCCGCCTGGTTATACAGCACCGTTGCCTCCGCAAAAGTCTCAATCTGTAACTACATCTTCGCCAATAACTTCCTCGACCTTCATGTTGGCAAGGTCCACGTGAAAGAAATGCTGTTCATATGGCCATTCACTCCTGAACTGGGCATCTTTCTCCCATTCTTTTCGGCGCCGGCGGAAGTACTCCATGCTCTCCTTGCTGAAGACTAAATTTGGTAGAGGCCTTAACCCCTCATTATCTTTGCCGTCTTTCGGAATCTCCACGGCCAAATAAACGCCCTTTATGACCGCTCCGTTATTCTCAGCCATGACAGTTACTCACCTACCCTGTTCAGTGTTTAAAAGAGGCGGGTTCACATGTGGGAGTCTGACCAGATGTAGATTTCCGGCCGTCCTCGTAACCAAGACGGTAGGCCATAGGTGCCACCATCTCAAACCAAAAAGCTATCTCTTTTTCCAAGAGTTCAGCGTGTATCCTTCGAGGTGTTGAATCAGGCAGGAGCTCGTAAAGCCGTGCCTCCAGCGCCCGTATTTGCTTTGGCAGGTCCTCTTCCTTTTCCAAGGCATCAATAAGGGCTGCCACACGCAAAAACTGAGATTCGGTTAAACCAAGTTCCTTCAGCCAATCAGGGTCATACCCTGGCTCCGGAAGATATTTTTCAAGGTTAGGCATAGGTTTCATTCAAATAGCTCCTTTCATTGTTATTTTTGTCTAACCATTCCCGGACGTCTCCCTCATAGTAACGAACGATTCTGCCCTTTTGCAGAAAAGGCATCCCTCCTTTTCGCCATTTGAGTGCCATCCATGAAGAGATTCCCAGCCATTGGCATAATTCTGCAGTAGTTAGGACTTTTCCTCGGTTGTCTTTAGGATTGACCACTGTAATAACCTCCCTTCTATTGATTTCAGCGCGCTTTCTCACATGGCCACTTACATGGATTTCGCCCGAAATGGACCAGGCTGTTAATTAAAACCTTCAGGCATCAACGCAGCGTGAAGTTGCCATTTCTATATACATCACCCCCGCCCATGGATCAATTGGTCGGGCAACATAACATGCTAATCTTATATGGCATTATAATAACTATGCTGACTATATTATAAACCTACGTGAACCCGGCGTCAAATAAAAAATGCGCCGATGTTGATAATGGCGCTCATGATGGTTATAATAATAGTGGGAGTGATTAACGTGATTGTTAACAAGCTTAGTGAGACTATGGGAAGAAAACGCATGAAGATCAAGGATGTCGTAGAAAGGAGCGGCCTTTCCAGGAACACTGTTACCGACATGTATTATGACCGATCCAAGATGGTCTTGCTTGACACCTTGGATCGGCTGTGTACGGCTCTTGAATGTGAGAATTTAAGTGAGGTGCTGGAATATATCCCAAATAAGCGGCTGGATGAGGAATTCCGGAACAAGCCCATGGGTTAACTATGACCTGATGTTACCTTTGGTAATAATGTTACACAATAGGAAATGATTTGGGGCAGAAATAGGCTATTTCATTTCGCCCGAAATCTTTTCTTGAGCAGGTGTGGTAAAGTAATCTACAGCCGCCCAGTACTCGTCGGTATCTTCCCATTCCTTACAAGTGGAAAGATCTACCTCAAGTATTTTAGCAGCAAACGTTACCTCAGCCATTTTCTTATTTTGCCAACGGTAACCATCCACCTGATAGCGAGCCCAAAGCCATATCTTTTGAGGAAGTGATAAATTTTTAACAGGCACCAGCATGCGTTCTGGTGCCTTTGATTTTTGTCCTTGCAATATGAACCCTGGCATATCCTCCGATTGTTGGTGCTGTGGACCGGCGGTAACAGTTTCAATTTGTCCGGTCCGGGTATCAAATACAGCCCACTTCATGGCTATTTTTCGGAGTCTTGCTATTGCCTTAGTTTCAATCTGGCGAATCCGCTCTCGGCTGATGCCTAACTCTTGACCTATTGCATCTAAAGTCATGGGGCTGCCAGCGAATCCAAAGCGCATGAGGATCACCTTTTCCTGCCGAGGTGGCAAGTAGCTCAACAGTTTCTCCACCTGCTCTTTCACATATTCCTGTTCCAGCGGCTTCAAAACCTCATCCTCGAGGTCACTGGCGGAAGGCATAAAATCACCCAGTATACTATCGCCATCTTCACCTACAGGCCCATCCAAACTGACATACTCGAAATTAAACGCAAGAAGGTCCTCAACCCGCGATCTGTCTAGTCCCGTCTCCAAGGCTAGTTCTTCAATAGTGGGATTACGCCCGAGTTCTATCGTTAACCTGTTTGAAGCATGTCTAATTCTCGCAAGCACTCCTTCTATATGGGCTGGCCGGCGAATAACATGGGCCTCATTATGCAGCGCTCTCATGATACTCTGTTCTATCCACCACATGGCATAAGTACTAAATTGATATCCCATCCTCCAATCAAACCGCTCAACCGCCTTTATAAGACCAATATTACCGTACTGGATTAGATCTTCGAGCGGAAGCCCTCGCCCCAGATATTGCCTGGCTCCCGCCACAACAAGCCGCAGATTTGCTTCAATGAGATGCCTTCTGGCATCCTGATCGCCTTGCTCTATTCTCTTGGCCAGTTCTATTACTTCACAAGGCGTGGTCCGCTGGATTCTCCCTATCTCCTTTAAGTAAAGGGTTAGAAGATCAGGTGATTCTTGACCGGGCCTTCTCAATTGCCAGTACCTCCTCTTGCGAGATATTTACAGTTAGGTTTTTCTGCTGGCGCCCATAGCAGCGCAAGCATAGCCCACCGTTTGGATATCCCGAAGGCCGGCCACACTGTGGGCACGGCGGGGTCTGTTTCGATGCTTCTTTCTTTCCGCCAGGGAGCTTTCCGGGCAGCTTAATATCATTAAGCCTGAAGACATGCCGTTTGAGTGCCAGGCATAACCGCCCAAACAGCACTTTACGGACTTCTTCTTCTGGCAAGCGCCATTCGAAGGGTTGTCCCCCACCAAAACGAGGCGGGGACTGAATCGCCCTGATTTCACCAGCCAGGATCTTTTTCCGTAACCACCAAGTAGAGTTCAAGCCGGCAAGCCGGGCTACCTCTCCGGTGGTATATGTTTGGGGGTAGCCCTGACCGATCATTGGACGATACTCCTTTTAAAACCCTGCACCAGGTTTAGGGTACTGGAATAATTAGCCATAGTTAATCACCATCCGATTCCAGAAATTATTACCGGCTTAAGGCCCGGCATTTACCACCGAAACAGTGTTGCCGGTGATGGTTACGTGAGACCTATTGCCCGTTTGCCTGTCCCTGCCAGCACTGATCTGTATGTTGCCATCCGGATCCACGGATATTGTAGCGCCAGAAAAGTGCTTTAGGCTGAAATAGAACTCGGGCACGGCGTTCTTGCCGTCTTTCCAGCGCTTGTTGAAGGTATTGTCCAGGGTCTTGGCGCCGGCCGCCCGTCCAATGTGGATATGAATGCCCGAGGGGTGATTAATGTTGAATTCCCCATCGTCGCCGGCATAGATGTAGGTTCCGCCCTCCCGGCGGTCTACCTGTACCCCGGCTTGCAGGGAAAGCAACTCCGCGTCATCGGGAAAAAGAAATCCGAGGCAGACGGGACTATGAATCTGTCCTTCCAAGTACCCGACAACCGCAAAGACATTCCTCCCGCTTCCTGGCCGCGGTGTATCCACGATGCCGGCCAGTTTCTGCTCCGGGGAAACAAGGCCGGGTTTTGGAAGAAAGGCCACGCCCGTATCGCTGGAAGCGTACGGCGCCAGCACCTGCACCTTTCGCGCTACGCCACCCCGAAGCAGGGCTATGTCTACACAATGGCTGTCCGGATAGACGGATATCACCTTACCTATCTGTAAGCCCTGAAAGCAGCCGGGGTCGGTTATAGGTTTCTGGTTGCCTAAATTGCCTTGAGTGATCATTGTACATACCTCCTCATAAAACATTATTTCTCTTGCGTCCCCGCGTCATGGTCAGGGTAGTGGTAAAGCTCTCCTTGACAACAAACTCATGATCAACGCCCTCGATGTAGAACTCCATATCAAGGTCTTTGAAGTATACATACCGGCCAATACGGGCACCCTCGTTGCCTTTGATTTGAATCGTGCCGTTTTTAAGCTCATGATTATGGCCATACACATCCACCAGCCACTGGTTTAATTCCAGGGCCATTTGCCGCATCCCGGTATCCAGGACGGTTTCATCCGGATTCTGGGCAGGCATAAACGGCGTAGCCACTTCAAGGGGCAAAAAGTCGAACCTATCCAGGTTATCCTGGATAATTTTAGGGTTCGATGGTTTCTCCAGATCATACATGTCCTGCGGGACGTAAAAATAGTAAGTTGTTGACTTTAAAGCCAGCTTGGACACGAGTGATTGAGTGGGATACGTAAAGAAATACGAAAACGCTTCGTTACCGCTAAAACCCAGGTCCCGACTGATCCGGTCATTAGCATCCAATTCCAGGTCGGTAAACAAGGGGTCCCCGGTCGGGTCACTATCGGTCCGGGCATATTTCCCGTCCCATTTCTTCAAAGGCGCCCACCTGTGTACCAGCGCCGGGGCCTCCTCGGTTTCCGTTACAAAAAACTCCACATGGGGTTTACCCTGAACCATTTCGATCAAACCCAGCAGCGGGCCCTCGTAAGGCTGGATTTGGATCCCATTAAGCGTCAGGTTATCGGGGATATTTATCTTGGTAATCATATCCACGATGCCTTTGTTGTACTTACGGAAGTTGGCAATTCGGGGCGAGATGACTTTATCGTTAAGCAGAGGAATAAAGTCTTCCACCTTAAAATCTCTGGCTGGCACGCCGTAAAAGAACTCTAAGCGTGCCCCGATTAGTCCCGCTGTAGGGTCTTTATCATAGAGGTAATAGATCTTGATGCGCTGGAGCAAGCCGCCGTAGTCCCGGCCATTGATCAAGACATAGCGCTGCGGCTTGCCATCCTCTATGTTCAAGGCTTCCCTGACGTTATCCACAAATCCCCGCATAATAACCGGGGGCTGCGTGGAAAACCGGCCAAGCCAGATTACCACGTAATCCATGGGTTTTACCCGGTCGGCCCATGTCCGCCCCTGGCTGTCCTTCTTGGTGGTAAGCTGGATGGACCATGCCCCGGCCGGCTCTCCCAGCCTTTTATGGGTGGTAATCCGTACCGCATCCGGCATAGGGTCCTGAATGCCTTCCGTGGTAACGATCTTAAGTTTAGCCACAGGTGCATATTGCTTCACAGCTAATACCTCCAATACATTTCGCCCGAAATGCTGTCCAATTAGGTCAACACGGAATAGTTGACGCCCTGAAATGGATCTTTCAGCCGCGGCTGCACCGCAACCTCCTGAGTTTGTCCCCCGGGCAGGTCCAAGCGAACCCTTACCGGATCGAAGGTTACAGCCAGGGATTGACGCATTAACTGCGCCGGGATCACACCCCCGGTACCCATCGTTGAAACAGTCTGAGCCGATACGCCTGCCTGCTGCACAGGCGATCCCATGGCCATAATCCCGCGCACATACTTTCTGGTCTCCTCAGGCAGGTACCGTTCGTAGGCTGCGAAATTATCCGTACCAGCCCGCCCCATGGCCTGGTGCACCCGGCCGGCGCCGGCATTGTAAGCAGCCAGGGCTGCGGCCCGGTCGCCGCCAAACTCTTGCAGTAATCCGGCATAGAAGCGCGTGCCCACCTGAATGTTTTCCACCGGGTCAAAGGGATTGTTAATAGCGTGATATTCCTCCATAATTTGCATCAAGCCTTTGGCGCCGGCCGAACTCACTGCCCGGGGATTGCCGCCGGATTCCGCCTGAATAATTTGCATTATCTCATCCGGGTTGACGCCGTATTTTGCGGCTATCTGATTAAATAATACATTGCCTGGTCAGCCGCTTCAGATGGATTTAACTGACCCATTAGATTGGGAGCGAAATTTTGAGCAGCATTCATAACCCCACCGGCTAAAATAACGCCTCCCGAAGATGCCAACATATTTTGACCTAACGGATTTATTACCCGACCGCCCGCTCTTACTTCATAGTGCAAATGGGGACCCGTTGCACGGCCTGTCGAACCAACCTGGCCGATAATATCCCCCGGCCGCACGGCTTGCCCCATCTGTACGTTTATACCGCTCAAATGGAGATAGCGAACCGTTCTGCCGTCCGGAGTCGTAACCTCAATATATTTGCCGGCTGCGCCTCCTGCCCGGGCATCGGCGATAACCTTGCTGACTACCCCCATTGTAGTCGAGCGGACCGGCGCTCCCTCCGGAGCCGCGATATCTACCCCTTCATGGAAGCGTTTTTCCTTGGTGAATGGATCTTCCCTCATCCCGAAAAGACTGGTGATTATTCCATCTACGGGCATGATATCGCTGCCAAACAAACCGCCTGATTTTAAAGATTGACCGGCACCAAAAGACGCCAGGGTAATCCCGCTGCCGGGGACCTGGTTAAAGAAATAGGGAAGCGTTTTTATTTGCGGCGGAATGCCCCCATACCAGGGAACGTTCGTTATGGGCGCTTGCATGGTGGAATTATAAGGCATCAAACTGAAATCGCCCAGCATTGATGCTTTTCCTGCACTCCACGAAGCTGGCATGTACATGCCTGTCTGCTGCCGGGCCGAGAAAAAATCGCCCTGCAGTTCATAACTTCCGGATCCAAAAAAGCGCTTGACCCCTTCCAAGCGGTCCCCCCACCATTTACGGGCATAAGCCGCGCTCTCTTCTTGTTGCTTCCGGTTTATTTCCTCGCTTCTCTTTTTCATTTCTGGGCTCATTTCAATGCCCCAGTTGGTGATCCCCATGCCGGAAAGATAGGCGATGAATTGATCAAGGGCCTCTACGCTGTCTTCCGTTTTATAGTTTCTTTTCAGGTTTTGCTCTAACCTGGACCACCATTCTTGCTCTTCTTCTGATAAGGGGGTGCCATTAGCCAGCTTTTCCCGCACGGATATGGCCATTTCCAGGTCGCTGCGGCGGGCGCCTTCTACGCCCAGCCAGGGGGACAGTTCGCCAAGAGTAAGGGCTGCCGCTCCGGCTATGCGGGAAAGCCAGGGTGCCGCGGCCTTTGCCCCTTTACCTGCAGCTTCGGCGGCGGTCCCGGCAGCTTTGCCAGTTGCGCCGGCCGCCTTGCCCGCACCTTCCTGGACTACTTGCGCACCTTTTTGCAGCCAAGGTGCCGCCTTCTTGCCCATTTCAATTGCCTTTTTACCTGCACTCCATCCGCCCCTGCCAAGCTTATACAGCCCATAGCCAATACCTACATCGGCCAATAAGCCGGCAGGGCCCGACGCAGCAAGGTCAGCCATGAGACCAGGCACGCCCAGAGCCGACTTTCCAAGATCGGTAAGGGCAGCGCTCCTGCCGCCTGCTCCAGGATCTAAAAGGTTAACTAAATTAGCAAGGTTTTCTTTCAAGGAGTTTAGTAATGGCACAAAGTTACGGTTCAATTTCTCTAATTCCTTCTGTAAGTCGGCCATGGCCTTGCGCGATTCATCCCCCGGCGTTTTTATATTAATCCCTTCCATGGCATCGACAAGTGCCTGTTTTTGCTCCTTGAACGACAGTTCACTGAAATTCTCCGGCAGCTTGACTCCTTGCTGCTGCTTCAGTTCCTCAATGATCGGCGCCAGGTCTTCAGGTTTTTGAGCTCTTGTCAGCCGGTCCAGCAAGGGAAAGGCACCGATGTATTTGTTTATATCTCTTTCACCCAAAAGTTGTTGCATAGCCCCAAAGTGTTCAACTTGAAACTGACCATCTTTCATTGTAGCGCCCCGGAAACCTATATATTGGCTCCGGCTCCAACCCAAAAGATTGGAAGCTATCTCCGCCTCTACCGGCAAGGGTAAACCTTGGGCGGCAAGGTGCTCCATTACAGCTTCAATATTGGTCCTCTTGCCATACTTCTCTATCTGTTCGGGCGTGAAAGCCCCCGGGATCATCTTGTTGACATCCTCCATTGTCCCGAAGGCTCCTTGCTCCTGCAGCAGCCGGTACTTGAAATATTCCAGTCCTGCACCGCCGGCATTCAGCGCCTGGAACATAAACATATCCCCGGCCTCGCCTCCGCCCGGCTGCATGATTCCCTGAGAGAGTTGATTAAGTAGTTGGGCCCCGCGTTCCCCGGTTAATCCTTGGATACCGCTCTGGTTTAACGTGGTCATAACCTCGAACATCGCCTGTACGTTGGGAGGAGTGACCAGCGTGCGCTGCGTGGCCGCTACCAGGTTCTCAATGCTCTGGATAAGTTCTTCCTCGCGGCCAGCCATGCGTCCGCTTCCAATGGCTTCCGACAGCATTGCAACAAATTCCTGCGGCCGCATCTGGGCCGTCACACCGCCCGTAACGCCAGCACGGAACATCATGCCAAGCATATCGGTAACAAAAGGCGCCTGCAGACCATATGACCGGGCAAAGCCAGCCGCCGTCTGCAAGGTGGTTTGTAAATCTCTCGCCCCTACCATGGCAGCTGCCTGCCGGCCAAGTTCGCGCATTTCCTCATTGGTATAGCCCAGGGCATCTCCCACCTGCAGGATTCGCAACCGAAAATCGTCATATGTTTCCTTGGCCTCTTTAACACGCTTGGATAGATCCCCCAGTTCGATATCGGTGGTTATGGCCTGTTGCATGCCGGCAGCCATCTGCTGTGTTATGCTTCCTATCCCGAATAGGACCGCACCTGTTTTTAAGAGGCTGCCTAACTTCGCCCCCGCTCCTCCCAACATTGTCGAGGGGAGTTCGCGCAATGTGCCTCCAGTAGACTCTACTCTTTCCCGCAGCTGGCCAGCGGGCACTATGCGTTCCCGCTGCGCCTGCAGTACCTGTTGTCTTTCTAATTGGAGCCGCCGCAGTTCGGCCTGCTGCTGGGAGATTTCTTGACTTAACCGGCTCCGTTCATCGTCCGCAATGCCGGATTGTTTGAGAATTTGTTGCCGCTCATAGACAAACCGCTTGGTGGCCAAGATCTGGCGGCTAATCTGTGCCACCGCCTCATCGCCTTCACGCCTGATTTCCCGCAACCTGACATCAATGGATTGTTTAAGCTCCAGTTGCTGCTGGCGCAGTTGCTGACGGTAAGCAGGGGTAGCCCCTATTTCTTGTGCGCGGCGCAGGTTCTCCATATACTTCTGGGTCCTGATCGAAAGTTCATCTATATCGTTACCCATGCCCCGGGTAACACCCCGGAAGTTATCTTTAAGGCTCCTCAGTTGGCTGTCATTGACAGTGGCTTTGACGGATATGCCTACCTGCCTGTCGGCCATTATTCTCATCCTCCTCACAACATATCCCCACATCCGCCGCCAATCGCGGTAACGGCTGTGAACACCTATATCCGTTCAACAAACATTGCTTCACAATATAACCGACTGGGCATTCCGCCCGAAATTCCTCCAAGGGTGTCGGTTAAAACTACACCCTTTTCATCATCGTCCAAACGCCTTGTTTGTGTAACGTCTACCTCCAAAACCTCACAAAAGCCCGCGCTTACAGACCCTTGCCGGAGACATCAAGCGCCATAAAAGTTGCGTTCCTCATGATGATGGCGTGCTTTGTCACGTCCAAATCGCCGTTGTTATAGCTGCAGTCGATGTAT
>LDZT01010965.1_pt1 | contig 22876 bp, 17 predicted proteins | sample 615521 | NCBI WGS metagenome assembly LDZT01 (sample SAMN03408292, study PRJNA278302) | terrestrial metagenome | isolation source: oil reservoir sample SB1 | place: USA: Alaska, North Slope, Schrader Bluff formation | collected 2011-09
CAAAGAGAATTTGCAAGACAAATTTATCGTTTAAGTGAGGCCTCTATACCTACTGTATTGATAAATGGCAATCATGACAACCCCTTAACTTATGGTAGAGTCAGCGCTTTGGATATTTTTCAGACTTTAAATATTCCCCATACCCATGTCATTACCGAGTCTCGGATCATTAATTTGCAAACTGCTAAAGGCATGGTACAGATAGTGGGAATTCCCTGGCCTACCAAAAATCAGTATCTTGAAAAAGATGAATACAGGAATAGTGATATAAATACGATTAATAAAAAAATCAGAAATCGCCTACTAAAGAAAATAAAATCCCTCATATCAGAATTAAATTTAGAGTATCCCAAGATATTAGCTGCGCATTTAACCATAGCAGAGTCTGTTTTTTCTGGTTCAGAAAATTATGCAGTTATAGGCAATGATCCTGTTGTGCCAGTACAATTTTTCTTGGATTCTGTTTTTGATTATATTGCCCTGGGGCACATCCATAGATATCAGAATTTAAATACTGAAGGTGATGTTCCTGTTGTCTATTCTGGTAGTATGGAGAAAATTAATTTTGGGGAAGAGAAGGAAGACAAGGGCTTTTGCATTGGCAGCATAGATGATAGAGGGAAGACTGAATATGAATTTATTCCCCTTCCAACTCGTAAGATGCTTAGCATCGACATAGACATTAAAGATGCAAATGATCCTACAGCTTCTTTTTTAGCAGAAATAGAAAAACATGATTTAAAAGATGCCATTATCAGGATACATTATAATATTTCTGAAGGCCAGGAAGAGAAACTTGATTTCCGAAAAATAAACGAGGCATTGCAAGATGCCTTTTTAGTTACAGGAATTACCAGAAATATTCTCAGGAAACCAAATACCAGAAGAAGCTCTCTTTCGGAGAAGATGGACATATTTTTTGCTTTGTCAGAATATATCAAGATCAATGATTGGCAATCCTGCGAAAAAGAGTTAAAGGAACAGGCCTATAATCTGCAGCAGGAATTAAAAGGCAGCAATAATGCTATGGAAGGTAATAAAAATGATACCTATCAAATTACAGATGTCTAATTTTCTCAGTTATGGTGAAAATGTCCCCCCTCTAGATTTTACTCAATTTGATATCGCCTGTCTTTCAGGTAAAAATGGCCAGGGTAAATCGGCATTATTGGATGCATTGACCTGGGCTATCTGGGGTGAAGGGAGAAAGGCAAGCCAGGACAGGAAAGCGGATAGTGGCTTATTAAAAATTGGTGAAAATCAGATGTGGGTCGATTTAATTGTTGACCTGGAAGGGGACCGATACCGTATTATCAGAAAATTTTCCAGACTACATAATAAGAATCGTTCTGAATTGGAACTACAGGTTTTTGATGAACAAAAGTCATCTTTTATTTCCCTGTCTTCGCCGTCAATCCGAGAGACACAAAATAGCATTAATCGTTTATTAAGAATGGACTATGATACTTTTATAAACTCAGCTTTTATTTTACAGGGTAGAGTGGATGAGTTTACCAGAAAAAACGCCAGTGAGCGAAAGCAAATACTATCTGAAGTGCTCGGGCTTTCTCATTATGAAGAACTATCTTTGTTAGCAAGAAGACATTTACGAGAGACAGAAACAAGGTTATTAAATATAAAAAACAGGTTGGAACAAATAAATAAAGAAGTTTGTCAAAAAGAAACCTTTGTGCAGGAGATAAAATTAATCCAGCTGAATGAGAGCAATATAGATTCGAAACTGAAAGAGGTAAGAAAAAAAGTACAATTCTTAGAAAAAAAACAGAACAAATTATCCTTTGATAAGGAAAGAGGAGAAGAGCTTAGAAAAAGAATTAATTCTGAAAAAAAGGAATCACAGTCTTATGAAAGTAGACAGCAACAGCTAGAGCAAAACATCAAAAATTACCAGACAATCCTATCCAAAAAAGATGAAGTACTAACTAATTATAAGCAATATCAATATTTATATGATAAAAATCAACGTATGCTAAATTTGATGCAAGAACACCGAAAACTGGATAAGTCTAAAGAAGAAATTGAAAGGCAGATTGATAGAATAAAAAATAATCTTTTAATAGATTTGCAACAGAAGAAACAGAAATATTCCGAATTGCAGGAGAAAGTGAATTCTTTATCAAGGACCAAAGAAGAAGTCCGAAGCTTAAAAAATAAATTAAAACGGCTTGATTTAATAGTACAAAGACAGGAAGATATCCAGCAAGAAGGTAGCCAGTTGAATGTTGAGATCGAATCCAAAAAAAAGCAAGCAGAAAGAATTAGAAATGAAATAAAACAAAATTATGAAAAAATTGACCTCCTAATCCAAAATAAGCAGCAATATTGTCCATTATGCGAGTCTCCTTTAGATGAGGGAAGAAGAATAATAATCAGGCAAAATACAGAGAAAGATATTTCCCAGAAACAATATGAAATAAGTCTTTTAACCAAAGAAATTGAGCAATTGTCAAATAAGAAAAGTACTCTCCAGAGTGAATGGAAAGAAAATCGCAATACCTTAAAAGAAAAAGATGAAATTCAGAATAAGCTGGCAACATTTGCTTTTTTACTGAAGGAAGGTGAAAAGGCAGATAAGCAGTTAAAAGAATTAACCAAGGAAATAAAGAACTTGGAAGAAAAATCAACTAAGAAATTATATGCTCAGGAAGAAAGAAAAAAAATCTCAGAAATAGAGAAACAAATTCAAGAACATGGCTATGATGATGCAAAATATGTAGTGATTAATAAAGAGTTGGCTAGATATAAAAAGGCACCTTTACAAAAAGAGAGATTACTTGAAGCCCAGAGGGCAATAGTTGATTTGAAAAAAGAACAGTTGGAACTAGCAAAGCAATTGAAATCCAAAAAAAGAATAATAAGCAATTTGGAAAAAGAATATCACAAGCTTATTCAAACTATTGTCGCATTGCCTAATCTGGAAAAACTTATATATTACCACCAGAGATTATTAGAAAATTTACAGCAGTATTATACCCAGCTTCTTCAAAAAAAAGGGGTATATCAGGAAAAGATTGCTAAAATTGAAAAATTACAACAAGAGGCACAAAATTTTGAAAAAGAACAAGCTTTTTATCTGCACCAGAAGGAAATCTACAGAAAACTAACAGCTGCATTTGGGAAAAATGGAATCCAATCTATGATTATTGAGAATGCTATTCCAGAATTGGAAGATGAAGCAAATGCGATTTTAGGACAACTTTCCACTGAAGAAACCACAATTAGCCTGGAGTCATTAAAAGAATTAAAAAGTGGCGATGTTAGAGAAACCCTGGATATTAAAATACATGATGATATGGGAATTAGGCCGTATGAACTTTACAGTGGCGGGGAAGCTTTTCGTATTGATTTTGCTATCAGGATTGCTCTTTCCAAATTATTGGCTTACAGAGCAGGGGCTCGTTTAAAAACACTGGTGATCGATGAAGGATTTGGTACACAGGATGAAGAGGGATTGGAAAAATTAATTCAGGCTATTCAAGCTATCCAAAATGATTTTGATAAAATTCTGGTAATTACCCACCTGTCTTTACTAAAAGACGCCTTTCCTGTGAGGATTGAGGTCTGGAAAGATCCAACTTTAGGTTCCCAGTTTGAGTTAATTCACTTATAGTTATTTTTTGGATCAGAAGTTTTTTCTTGTAAAAACCTTGCCCTTTGTATGAGATATTTACCATATTTTTCCCGAATCTTGTCTACTGACTGGGTCAGAGCAGCCCATTTTTCTTCCTGATTGTCATCCGGTGAGAGGCTTAATTGTCTTGGCTGTTTACCATATTGCAAAGAGGAGAGCTTTATCCCCAATAGGCGGATTCCCGGTGATTTAATGGTAATTAGTTCTAAGAGTTTTTTGGCTTCCTGGAAAATAATATCATCCAGATTGGTGGTCTGCTTTAATGAACTGGATTTTTGAATGGTTTTAAAATCATGGTAACGGATTTTCAGGGTAATTGTCTTTCCTGAATATCCTCTTTTTCGGGCAGCATAGCCTATATTTTGACTGAAATCCAGGATAATGTTCATTAATTCTTCTTTATTAGAAATATTTTTAGGAAAAGTCATTTCCCTGCCGATTGATTTTGATTCTTCAATAGGGCAGACCGGGCTATGGTCTATTCCCTGTGCTAATTGTTTTATCCTGGTACCGTTTTCTCCTAATATTTCTTGAAGAATAATATCTGGCATTTGAGTCAATTGCTTTATGGTAAAGATACCGGAACGATTTAAGATTTCGGCTGTTTTCCCCCCAATGCCCCATAATTTACTGATGGACAGTCCAGATAAAACTTTAAATACTTTCTCATCGGGAAGAACAAAAAAACCGTTAGGCTTACCAAGATTAGTAGCAATCTTTGCCAGGAATTTGTTAGATGCAATTCCAACTGAAACAGGCAGGCATAATTCTTTCCTGACCCTGTTTTTTATTTTATGAGCAATTTCCTCTGCTGTTCCAAATAATAATATACAGCCTGTTACATCCAGAAAGACTTCATCAATGCTCAGGGGTTCAATCAAAGGGGTATATTCACTGCATATCTGGAAAAAATCCTGGGAAACCTTGCTATAATAGCGAATCCTGGCGGGCGTAAATATTGCTCTGGGACATTTCTGCTGTGCTTCCCAGATGGGCATTCCTGAATGAATGCCATATTTACGAGCCTGGTAGGAGGCAGCACATACTACACCACGACGAGATAGTTTTCCGTCTTCCTTTAATATACCGCCCACAATAAGCGGTTTACCCCGATAGGCAGGATTGTCTCTTTGTTCTACTGACGCAAAGAATGCATCCAGGTCTAAATGTATAATAGAGCGTTTTTGTTGATTAGTCATTTGTTAACATCCCTTTCTGTCTTATTATTATAGCCTATTTGGTCTGGATTTAGAATTGATAGCGCTTACTCTGCTGATGATTATTTTCTCTTCCTTGCCTTTGTTGCCTATATTGCCCTTAATTAACAACAATGCATCTTTCACAAATAAAGAAAAATACTGCTGAAATGTTTTGGGGAAGGCAATAGCCTCGAAGAGACCTGTTTCGTCTTCAAATAGCAAGAATGCCATTATTCCCCGGTTTTTGGTAAATTGCCTCCTGACCTGAATTAAAAGGCCGGCAATGCAGACGTGCTGACCGGGTTTGACCTGTTCAAGTTGGTTGCTTCTAATATAGAGATATCCAGATAATAAATTCTCGGGTATTTTATCCCGATATATTGAAAGGGGGTGTGAACTGACATAGATTCCTAAAACTTCCTTCTCTATCTTTAAAATAGCAGAAGGGGAAAAATTATAGGCAGGAATAGATTTCTGCAGCAATAAATTTTTTTCTACGGTTTTTGTTTCAAATTTTATGAGAGTTGACATTGCTTTTTCTCCTTTCTGATTTCCTTTAGAACAATTGGTAATATATTCAGCAATACAGATCTGGGGTATGTCATAAAATCAAAGGCGCCTATTTTAATCAAGTTTTCGATAACAGTACGACTAATTCTAGCAGAATCAATCCTGGCGCAAAAGTCATGCAGAGACAGAAAAGGACCATCCTGATCCCTTGTTTTTAAAATATGTTTTATTTGTGTAATGCCCAGTCCTTTTACTCTTAAGAATCCTATTCGGATAGCTCTGCCCTCTACAGAGAAACCGGTATTACTTTTATTAATGTCAGGCGGTAGAATGCGGACTTGAAAACGGCGAGCCTCCTGTATATAACGATCCATGTCATAGTAGCCCATTCCACAGGTAAGCAGAGCAGCAAGATAATGTGCCGGATAGTGGACTTTTAGGTAACAGGTCAGATAAGAAAGAAATGCATAAGAGGTACTATGGGCTTTGTTAAAACCGTAGTAGGCAAATTTTGCGACAAGGTTAAATATATCTTCAGCCTCTTCTCTCTTAAGTCCCTGTTGTGAAGATTTTTTTAAAAATAGAACACGTTGTTCTTCCATAATAACCGGGGATCGGGAACTTATTGCCCTGCGAAAGAGATCAGCTTCGCCTGGAGTTAGCCCGGCGATGGCCGAGACAACCTGCATTACCTGTTCCTGGTAGAGAATAACTCCATAGGTATCTTTCAGTACTTCTTTTGTTTGCTCATGCGGGTATTCTATTTTTGCGTAGCCATGCTTCCTTTCCAGGTATTGCCTGGTCATACCGCTATCCCATGGTCCTGGACGGTAAAGAGAAAGAACTGCAATCAAGTCTTCGAGGCGAGAAGGGGATAACTGTCTTAATAGAGAGGCCATACCTGAACTTTCCAATTGAAAAACGCCCAGCGTTTTTCCTTTTTTCAGGGTGTAAAAAGTTCGTGCGTCATCCAGGGGTATATTTTTTAAATTTATGCTAATATTATCTTTATCAAGATTCTGTAAAGTTTTTTGGATTACTGTCAAGCTCCGGGAACCTAAAATGTCAATCTTTAATAACCCCATATCCTTAATGCTTTCTTTTTCATATTGACTGACAATTTCACCTTCCGGGCTTAATTCCAAAGGGACGATATTGGCCAGAGGTTGATCGGCAATAATCATGGCTGAGGCGTGAACCGAAAGATGGCGTGGTTTTCCCTCCATAAATTGAGCATAAGAGAATAAGGAACGAAGAGGTTCTTTTTGATACGAAAGCTGCTTTAATTCCGGTAAATGTTTCAAAGAGGCCTTGATAACTCCCGGTGAAGAGAAGTATGGCATCATTTTTGCGATTTTGTTTAATTCCCGATAGGAAAAACCCAGAGCTCTGCCGACATCCCTTACGGCAGAACGGGCAGCATAAGTATTTATAGTGCAGACATGAGTAACTTGTTCCTGTCCAAATTTTTTAAAGATATAATTTACAACTTTCTTTCTCCCAATCTGCCCGAAATCAATATCAATATCAGGCAAATCAATACGCTGTGGATTTAAAAACCTTTCGAAAAATAATTTGAATTTTAGGGGATCTACTTCAGTGATATTCAGAAGGTAAGAGACCAAGCTGCCGGCTGCAGATCCCTTCCCCGGACCAACAGGAATGTCATTCTGTTTGGCAAATTGAACAATATCTCTAACAATCAGGAAATAACCGGCAAAACCCATCTGGTTAATAATCTGCAACTCATATTTCATACGGTAAAAAGCCTGACTGGAAGGGTCCGGGTAGTATTCTTTCAATCTTTCCAGGCATAATTTTTCCAGATATTCTGGAGCAGAATAAGGGCCGGGAGGCTGGTAGGAAGGCAATCGTATTTTACCTAATTCGAGTTGTACATTACATTTTTCAGCGATTTTTTCCGTGTTTGTGAGAGCTTCGGGCAGATGAGAAAAAAGTTTTTTCATTTCCAGAAATGATTTCAGATAATATTCATTATTAGGTAAAGCCTGATAATGAAAACATTCTCTCGTAGTCTTGTTAGCGATAGAATTAATTACATTTTGAAAGATAGATTGCTCTTTTTCCGGGTAGTGAACATTATTGGTAGCTACTAATCCGATGGATAATTTCTTACCTAAATCGATAATATATTTATTGATTAAATTTTCCTGCTCTAAGCCATGATAGGAAAGTTCCAGGTAAAAATTATCAGGACCAAACAGTTTCCTGTACCATAAGGCAGTATTTTCTGCTTCCCGGTATTTTTTTCGGGCAATAAGAAGAGGTATTTCTCCCTGAAGACATCCGGAGAGAACAATAAGCCCCTCAGAATATTCTGAGATTGTTTTCCGCTCAATAGCCGGTATTTCGAGTGGATTGGACAGGTGAGCCCGGCTAATTAATTGGCATAGGTTGTGATATCCGCTAATATTTTGAGCCAGAAGTACCAGGTGAGTTACCTGTTCAGGTAAAAATATGCTTTTCACCCGGATTTCACAACCAAAAATCGGTTTGATTCCTGCAGAAATAGATTTTTTATAAAATTCAATAGCCCCATACATCCCATCATGATCAGTTAGTGCTACTGCTTTCATTTTAAATTCTCGAACTTTATTTATAATTTGTTCAATATTGCCCAGGCCATCCTGCAGGCTGTATTGAGAGTGTAAATGTAAATGAGTAAAGTTCATCTGCTTTTCCTTCCTATATTCCTGTATAGTAAACATATGTTTGCTATCAAAGTTAAAAAAATATAAATATCCGTTTATTCCTTTGCTTTTTTGTTTGTTTGCCAGTCCATTTCTTTCCCAATTGCAGGTATTTCCTGGCGAAGTAAACTCATCATCATCAGTGCATTTTTAGCAGCCTTTCCTTTATAATGATTATTCATAAAGATGTACTGATCGGTAGTTTTGCTGCTAATTGTTTTAATCTTTGGCACCCATTCCTTTAGTTCTTGCTCAGAATAGAGGTAGTCATAGCGTTGGTAAGCCTGTTCATGCTGCCACCATTTTTCTTTATTTCGTCCATGAAAGCGGATATAACCTAAATTGGAAGTTGCCACTGCTAGAGGAGTAATTAGGCCTTTTAAAGAGGGTTGATCTACCGCGCAGAAGCCTATCTTATTTTTTCTGAGAAAGTCAAACACTTCTTCTCTAATCCAATATGCGTTGCGAAATTCGACAACTAAAGGAAACTCATTCAGATTTTCTCTTAGATAATAAAGATAGTCCCGGTTATTTTTATTATAATGAAAAGAATAGGGGAATTGAGCCAGCACACAACCTAACTTACCATTATCTAAAAGTGGTTGCAGGGATGACTTAAATTCTTGAAATAGTTCTTGATTATCTTTTCGAATATGGGTCATTTCTTGGTTGGCTTTCACAGAAAATTTAAAATTATCCGGTACTTTTTTTTGTAGATGATAGAAAACAGCTGCCGGCGGAATTCGATAATAAGAGGAGTTAATTTCTACGGTATTAAAATGCTGTGCATAAAGATAAAGCATATCTCCCTTTTTAATATTTTCTGGATAAAAATGACCAATCCAGTCCTGGTAGCTGAAACCTGAAGTCCCAATATAAAACATATTCTTATTTATTTCCTCCCATTAAATCTGCGAATAATACCTGTTACTTTACCCAGAATAGCAATATCTCTGGTAGTAATAGGTTGATAAACCGGGTTGGATGGTTTTAAAGTAATTTTCTCTTTGCTTCTATAAAAACGCTTAACTGTTACTTCTTCCTGGTTGATTAAGGCAATGACAATATCTCCATTATCAGCATTATTTTGGGGTTTAATCATGACATAGTCTCCATCGAGAATATGGTCACCAATCATACTATCACCCTCAACCTGTACCAGGAAACTGTCTGGGCTACCGGCTAACTCTTCCGGTAGAGGAATGACTTCAGTATATTCCTGTAGTGCCAGTAAGGGATTCCCGGCAGCTACCTTGCCGACAAGGGGAAAATCATGTACTTGGGCAGTTATCTTAATAGCTCTTGTTTTTTCTTTCTCTCTTTTGATATATCCCTTTTTTTCCAAAATTTTCAGATACTTGAAAGCGGTGGCGGAAGAATTGACTCCCAGAGATTTGCATAGTTCTCGAACTGTTGGCGGATAGCCTGTTTTTTGAATGTTGCTACGTATAAGGTCAAGCGCTTTTTTTTGTTTTTTGGTTAGTGTCTCTTTTTCATAAATCATAATAATAATTTCCTGTCAATAGAAATTTAGCATCTCTGGATGATTTTACTCTATTATAAAGCAAACATATGTTTCCGTCAATAGAAAAATACCCTATGTTTTTGTTAATTAGTTGTGAAGCTAATATTTACTTTTAAACCGTCGATGGTGACATTTAATTTATTAGCTGCATAAAGATAGGCGAAAAGCAGACAACTTCCTAAAGCCTGTAAGGATACTTCAGCAGGTTTGGGAGCAAGGTTAGTTAAGAAGCTAGTTTTTCGTGGTTAAATAAAATGTTATAATAGATAAAGAGTATTTAAACTGATAAAATATAAATATACTAACTCAAATTATTTATCTATTAATTGAATTGATACTTAAGAAAGAAATTGACCGATAATGTTGAAAGGAGACTAAAAATGGTATTGAACAATGATAATAAGTCAACTAATACTAATCAAGTTTGGGAATTATTGCGGGATCATTACAAAAAAATCGAAAAATTACATTTAAGACAATTATTTAATGAAGACCCCTCACGTGCAGAGCGAATGGCTATCGAAGAACTAGGTGTTTACTTTGACTATTCCAAACATAGGATAACCGATGAAACAATTCAATTGCTTTTGCAATTAGCGGAACAATCAGGATTGCGTTCCTACATTGATGCAATGTTCAGTGGTGAGAAAATAAATATTACAGAGAAACGTGCTGCTTTACATGTTGCCTTGCGTGCCCCCAAAGAAGAAACAATCATAGTAGATGGAGAAAATGTTATACCAAAAGTACATAAAGTTCTTGATAGGATGGCCAATCTTGCCCGTAAAATACGAGATGGTCAGTGGAAAGGATATTCAGGCAAAACTATACGCAATATTGTAAATATTGGTATCGGAGGCTCAGACCTGGGACCGGTAATGGCATATGAGGCCCTGCGTTATTATAGTAATCGAGATTTATATTTTCGATTTATTTCCAATATTGATGGGACTGATTTTGCTGAAGTAACTCGAGACCTTAATCCTGAAGAAACCTTGTTTATTGTTTCTTCAAAAAGTTTTACAACTCAGGAGACTATGACTAATGCCCGAACAGCCAGGGAATGGGCCCTTAGTCAAATGAAAGATGAAGAGGCTATTGCAAAACATTTTGTGGCAGTTTCAACAAATATACCCAGGGTGAAAGAATTTGGAATTTTGCCAGAGAATATGTTTGAATTCTGGGATTGGGTTGGAGGGCGCTATTCTATGTGTTCAGCGATAGGATTATCTACCATGATTGCTATTGGACCTGATAATTTTCATGATATGCTGACTGGTTTTCACCAGATGGATAAACATTTTCAACAGGCACCTTTTGAGAGAAATATCCCGGTAATAGCAGGCTTATTGAGTATATGGTATAATAATTTTTTTGGAGCTCAGAGTTTAGCAATATTGCCTTATGAACAATATCTAAAACGCTTTCCAGCTTACCTTCAGCAGCTAACCATGGAAAGTAATGGCAAGCATGTTACAATTGATAATCAAAATGTTTCTTACCAAACCAGCCCTGTTTATTGGGGTGAGCCTGGTACAAATGGGCAACATTCTTTTTATCAATTACTACACCAGGGAACCAAACTTATCCCTTGTGATTTCATTGCCTTTAATAAATCTCTTAACTCAGTAGGTAACCATCACGATTTGCTTATCGCAAATGTTTTTGCTCAGGCTGAAGCACTAGCTTTTGGGAAGACCACTCAACAAGCGAAAAAGGAAGGAATCCCTGAAAGGCTCATACCACATCGAGTTTTTGAAGGAAATCGTCCTTCCAGTACAATAATCTTAAATCAGCTAACACCTGCTGCATTGGGTAAGCTCATAGCATTATATGAACACAGTGTTTTTACCCAGGGAGTGATTTGGAGAATAAATTCCTTTGATCAATGGGGAGTGGAATTGGGCAAGAGCCTGGCAGCAAAAATTTTACCTGAACTTACCAGGCAGGATCTATCATCTCTTGGACATGACAGTTCTACGAATAATTTAATTCTTAGATATAGGAAATCAAAAGGGTTATCATAAAAATTGCTAGACATTCACAAAAAATATTGACAAATTGTCTCTTTTTCTATTAAAATAATTATAGTAAATATGCTAGTAGCACATAATGTTAGTGACAAGTGAGGTTGCAGTCATGTCAGAGAATATTTTGAACTTAATTGTTAAACTGAAGTTAAACAGGGTGCTTGAAGAAAAGCATATGAACATGATTTGTAATCTTTCCATTGCTGAATACAAAGGTATTATGGCCCAAAAAAACGGGCAGGAAATGACCTGCCAGGAAATGGCTGAGGTAATGGATTTGTCACCATCAAGAAGTAGTCGCGTAATTGAGAATCTGGTTCGTAAAGGTTATTGTATTCGAAAAACAAGCAATTATGACCGTAGGACAATAGCTATAACATTATCCAATAAGGGGAAGGAGGTAAAAGAGGAGATTAATAAAAATCGTGAAAAATTAGAGCGAGAAATTCAGAAAAGTTTTTCAGATGAAGAAATGGACATGATTAAGAATTCGTTAAAAATGCTACTGGATTATTTTATGTAAAGTTAAAGAAATATGAATATAAAAGGAGGACTATTATGGATATAATGCGTTGGGATCCTAGAGAAAATTTAATGCGTAGTTTTTTTGATGATTTCTTTGATATAACGGGCAAACCAAGCAGCAATAGAAGAAGAAGATGGGAAGAAGGGGGTATCTGGTCACCTGCTACTGATTTGATTGATAAAAAAGACAAGCTAGTTGCCCGAATTGAGTTACCGGGAGTAGAAAAAAAGGATGTAAAGGTTTCCTTAAGTGAAAATAACTTAACAGTTCAGGGTGAAATTGAAAAGGACAAGGAAACTAAGAAAGAGGATTACTATTGTTGTGAACGGGCTTATGGAACTTATTCCAGAACTATTTCTTTGCCTGCCGAGATTGATCAGGACAAAATAAAAGCTAATTTCAAGAATGGCATACTTGAAATTACTATGCCAAAGAAAGCCGAAAAGAAACCCAGAGAGATTACTATTGAACCAGAATAAACCAAATATTAGTTAGAAATATTGTAAAAGGCTATTGTTTTAGAAAGAGGCAATAGCCTTTTTGTATTGAATTAAGAAATGGCTTTTTTATATGGAAGAAACAGTATCAATAAATATTTTAATTACCCTGGCTCCACCAATGAAAGTTCCAAAAGAACTGCCCAGATTTGCCAGAGCCACTATTAGTAGTATTTTGGTAACCCTATTTCGAAAAAAATCTCCGAAAGTAGTAATATCTCCTAATTTTTCAAAATCGTCAACCCTGGGTTTTCGGATTATTGCTTCTACAATTCCAGCAAACCAGCCTGCAGCTAGAAGTGGATTTAGAGAACTGATAGGTGCTACCAAGAAAGCAGTAAGAATAGAAAGAGGATGACCGGTTGCAATAAAAGTCCCCAATGCAGCAAGTGAACCATTCCAGATAAGCCATTGCAATATTTGGTTAAAACCACTTATAGTAGAAATTCTAAAAGTTAAGATAATAATTATAATAATTGCAATTGGAATTGCCCATAAAATCCATTTTGCCCAATTTGCGCTTTTCGGGATATGATTTAGATTTTTTAAATCATGAGAATTGAAAATTTCTTTCTTAATGCCTGGAACATGACCTGCGCCAACCACAGCTACAATCTTTTTACCAGGGGAGTTTTTAATTTTTTCTGCCAGATATTGATCGCGTTCATCAATTAAGGTATGTTTTAACCTGGGAAAAGAGGTGGCTAAATCTTGCAGAGCAGCAGTGAGTATGTCTTCAGATTTAAGTTTTTCTATTTCCTCTTCAGAAATTTCTTCTTTATTAAACATGCTTAGTAACAACATAAAGAATAAACGTATTTTACCGAAAAAACTTAATTTTTTCCAAATTCTGGTAAAGGTTACCTGGATATCTCTATCGGCTAGTACAAGATTAACATTATTTTCCTTGGCAGATTCTATTGCTTGTATCATTTCCTGTCCAGGGTTTATTCCCAACTGGCGCGCCAATCTTTTTTGAAAAGTAGAAAGAATTAAATTAACCAGCAGAAGAAGTGATTTTTTTTGCTTGATTATGGTAATAATATCCATTTCTTTCCATTTTTTTGGATTGGTAATTGATTGAAAACGAGATGAGCATAGCTCTACACAGACAGAATCCGGTTTTTCTTCTTCAATGAATTTTTTTACTGTTTCAGCACTTGTTTTGGATACATGTGCTGTCCCAATTAAATAAATATCTTTATTATTTAGCGAAATGTAGTGTATATCTTTGTTGTTTTGCAATTGCAGGGTCTCCTTTATTAAAAGATTAGACTATTTAGGCTTATATTGTTAAAGTAAATGACATCCAACATTATAACATAATAGGGAAGAATATGTAGAATAAATATTTAGATTTTGATAGAATTAATAACAATCTGTAATGATATGATGACAACAGATTATCTTTGGCAGAATAAAAAATAATTCAGATAGCAAATAGGGGGAAAAAGAGAATGAAAAAATCAATTGGTCCAAAAACGCTTTTGGGAGCCCTTCCAGTATTAGTTATTGGAAGTTATGACCAGGAAAATATGCCTAATTTAGCTACAGTTGCCTGGGGAGGAATATGCAGCTCCACACCACCTTGTGTCAATATATCTCTAAGAAAAGAAAGATACTCTTACCAAAATATTGTTTCCCGAGAGGCATTTACTGTTAATATCTTGTTTGATGGACAAGCCTGTAAGGCAGATTTTTATGGTATAGTATCCGGAAGTCAATACAATAAATTTCAAAAAACCGGTATTACTCCGGTTAAAAGTGACCTTGTTGATGCGCCATACGGAAAAGAATTTCCCATAGTATTGGAGTGTAAGGTAATCAAACAGATTGACATTGGGTCACATATTGAATTTATCGGAGAAATTATTGATATTAAAATCGATGATAATTTGCTTGATAAAAATGGTAAATTTGATAAAAATAAACTCAAACCGATTTTTTATATACCTGCCTTGAAGGAATATTATTCACTGGGAGAATATCTGGGAAAAGGATACTCTATCGGGAAAAAATATATTTCCCCCCAATAAGATATTAAAGCGTAGGAATTTGATTCTTAAATATTTAGACGATAACTAAAAACCTACGCTTTATTTCACAATTACCATTTTTTTTGAAAATTTTTTAAAGCCACCCACCTTGTAGGTGTGATATTTATTTTTTATTTAGAAAAGCCATTCAATTGAAAAGTAGAATCCTTCTGAATTTTTTAATATTCCTAAATTTGATTTACTACTTCCACTCGGGAAAAGATATGATAATGATGCGGAAACACTTTCACTTATTTGATAGTCTATGCCCACTATATTGCCCATACTCATATCTTCCAGACTCAAGATACCAATATAGAATGGTTCAAGATCACTTTTTTTCAACTCTTGGTTGGCATTAAGGTATAAATATGGAGTACAATCATCACCACTTTCAAAGATCATTCCATAAATAAAACCACCATTTAAATATAGATTTGAATCTGTAGTATAATCAGCACTGATGATGGCTTTTAAATAAGGGTTGTCAAGAATATTTTCTCCCTGGAATGACCATTGCTCAGGTATAATATAGGCAAGGTCTCCTCTTAAAGTTGCTCCTTCAATACCGGGGAATTCTCCCTGAAATTCCAGTCCGACTACTTGCTTGGCAGGATAACCCAGATTTATTTCTAAATTTGTTTCATTGGATTCAGCAATCAATTGTAAATCAGCAAGGAAGGGGTCTCTATAATATCCTTTGTAATAACTAATTGCAGCATCAAAAGATGAGAAGCTATGATTTAGTCGTAAACCCCAGATTAAACTTTCAGGAACATCATAAGAAAGATCAACATCATCGATAGTATATCCTTGTGCTTGGTAGATTGGGCCATAAGTAGCTAAATAAGTATCTTTTAAATATTGATCTGGATAGGGGGTTACTCCAAGTCTAGGAACTAAAACAGCCTGAAGAAGGGTTAAATCACTTATATAGTAGGAGGCATTAAATCCCAATAAACCTAATTTGTTTTGATTTTTGATAAAGGTAATACCAGGCGGTCCAGGGTTAAAATTATCCAAAGGGCTGAACATATCAGCGGCACCCCATCTACTTATTATTTTACCGGCTTTCAAATCAAGATTTTCAATTATGTTATAAGCGCTTAGATAAATCTCATTGGGACCTATTACAAAAGGATCTCCATATTGTTCGTTAGTTGTCCTGATTACCAGGTCACCTTCAAGAAAAACATCATCTGCTACCTCGTGAAAGTAATCAATATTGAAAGTCAGGGAATTACTATATTTATCTTGATTTAAGATATAAGAGCCTTCATATATTAATTCTTGGGATGTATCAAAAGCCATTATTTGAGAATAGCTTAAGCAAATAATTAATATTATTAATAGTATATTGACTAGATATTGTCTAAACTTCATTTAAAATGCCTCCTGATTGTTTAGTTATTTATAGCACTGGCTTTTGTAAGGTACGGATACTGAAAAAGCTGGACGATAAGTCCAGGTCATATTCAATTTCTTTAATGTTCATCTGGGTCTGGTGATTATCGGTAAGGTTGTTTAATTGCATCTTCATAGGAGTAAATTTGCCCTCTTCATCAAATTCTACTTCTTTTATCTCAAGAGTCTTGGTATGCTGTCCGTCCAGGTCAAAGAACTCTACTTTTTCTACATAGAATTGTTCTTTGTTGACATAGAGAATAAATTTACTATAGGATAGTTCTTCATCATCGGCATCGGGTAGTATTTCAAGTATATATTGTGTATCACTCTCTTCTAAAAGCTCTTTGGCATAGTCGTCATTCTGATAGTCCATACTCAGGTCTTCATAGGAAAAATCGGTTCCCATAAAGTTTTCCTGCTTGGAAGAGCCGGCTATTCTCCTTGGCTTCTGATAGGCGGGCATATAAAGGTAGATCTTGTCACCGTTTTTAATACTCAATAAGGTTACTCCTTCTACTGATTTGGGTGAGAGAAAACGCATTAACATGGTAATCTTATCATCTGCTTCTTCCTGTTCAAACATGATGATTTCTCTGGTTTCTTCTTTGTTGTCTTTATCGATTAAGATCATTTCAGCTTGGGTTTTGCTATTTTCATAATCAGGCTGATTTTCTTTGACCTTATCTATAATCTCATCGGCAGTTAGCTGAGCGGCTACTACAGGAGAGCTGAGAAAACCAACTAGAGCAATAATAACTACAATAGCAAGGCAAATATTATTATTTTTGTTTAACATCTTTTTCCTCCTTAAATTTAATAAAATGTAATAAAATTGGTAAAAATAAAAGTGTATAAACAACACTAATTAACATGACACTACCAATTAATATAGCAAATTCAGAAATCATTTTAATTTCCGAAAACGCCAGAACAAAACATCCTGCAGCTACAGATATAGAGTTAAATAATATAGCTCGACCGGTTCCAGTTAAAGTCATTGTTATTGCTTTAACTGGTTCAGTATTTTTTGTAAATTCGTGTTTATAGCGATTGATAAAGTGGATAGTATAATCAATACCCGCCCCAATAGCGATACTGGCTACCATCATAGTGCCTATGTTTAGAGATATATTTGCTATTCCCATTATACCAAAAGCAGTTATAATGGTGAGAAGAATTGGCACTATACCCACAATTCCAGTTAATAAAGAACGAAACTGTACAATCAATAATATAAATACTACCAGAAATGCTGTAAGCATACTTTTAACCTGTCCATCATAAATACTCTTGTTCACCTCATTGGTAATCACCGGGATTCCGGTAAGTCTGTAGGAAAAACTTACTTCCCCTTCATCAGCAGGTACATAAACATAATCATCAGTCAGATACCACAGATAGTTGGCATCATCCTGAGTCAGTTGTAGATCGGATATATTGGCTATCTGTTCCTGAGCATACTGGATTTTCTCCCGTTCAGTTGCAATGGCAATAGAGCTGTCAATAATATTCTGCAGGTACTCAGCATCATATTCAGAGATATTCATCTGGTCTGTTACATCTTCTATAAAGAGCGAACCATCGAGATTAGATTGCAGGTAGTTGACAATAGCAGGTTCTATCTCAGCAGCTGTTATGCCGAAGTCTTCTAATTCTAAAGATGATAAGCTGATTACTTCTTCTATAAAGTCCTCACCTGGCCGGACAAATTCTGTATCAGCCATAGAAGCAATGTGAATAAGTTCTTCTTTTAATTCTTCTATCGGTGTCTGGTTAAAATCTATTCCATTTGCCTGCCAGGAGCTGATGATATCTTCTGCAATATAGGGATAGTATTGCTCTCTTTCCTCAGGGGATAATTGGCTCATGTCAATTTCTTTAACTGTCTTTGGAATCTGCTGGATAAATCTTTTGACTTTTTGGATTGATTGTTCGGTATTTATAGAAACCATTTCTTTTGAACGAACCTGTAAAATGGTATTTCGATTATCATTGGCAATCATAGAATCAACAAATTCATTTCCTTCTGCAAAAAACCAGAGATTATCTATTTTATCTGGATTGGCAGGGATAATCTTTTTATTTTCCATAGCATTATTTAGTTGGGTAATAAAAATTGCAATTGAAATTGGCTGAGAAAGAGATGGTAGTCTTTTGGCGTAATTTTGAATCTTATCAATATTTCTTAAGATATAAGGATGTTTAACATTCTCGGTGTCTAGATAAACATATAGGAAATCAACGCCACCGAATTTATCTTTAAAATATTCCATACTTTTATTAATGGGATTATTTACTCCTAGCCTACCCTCAATAGAAGAATCAGTTTGTACTTGGCTGGAAAAAATAATAGAAATAATAATAACAACAAGAGTTAAACCAATTATAAAAGCCTTTTTAGTCGTGACAATTTGAGCAATTAGTTTTAATATTTTACTTACGAGATCATTTGCATGGAAAGAGAAATTTTTGGGTACTTTTTTGGGTGCAAATCTGCTGAAGATTGCTCCCAAAAGAAAAACAACCAGGAGAAAAGCAAGGAAAATGCCAATTGTAGCAAAGACACCGAATTCCGTCATTGGTTTTACCACTGCTGTAATTAGTGATGAAAAACCCGCCATAGTAGTTAATGCACTCATTAAAATTGGGATAGATATAAATACTATAGTATTCTCAATGGCATCCTGCGGGGGGAGATAGTTTCTCTCTTCATAATAACGATTAATAAAATGAATACCATAAGCAGTAACCAATGCAAGCATTAAAACTGGAATTACAGATATAACGATAGTTACTGTTCTTCCGGATGATGCTACTAAGCTCAGGACCCAGAAAGATGTGAGTAGCGCGATTAAGATTGGCAAAAAAGTTCCTTGGACACTCCTAAAATAGTAATAAAGTATTGTGATTATTACTATTGCACTAATAATTGCCAAAGACATGTTATTCAAAGCTATTTCTGTAATTTGCACTTCCATAATTGGGAGCCCAAAAGATTCAACTCGTTCTATATTTTTGTTATTTTTATTAATTATATTTTCTAAATCATTTCGTAAGTAAGCCCCATTGACATTATCTGGAGATTCTAACATTATCAAAACAACCTGTCCATCAGGAGATAGATAATTATCTTTTATCAAATCATCTTGCAAAATATCTGCTTTTAACTGTTGGACTTCTTCCTCTGTTTCTGGGAAAACCTCAACAAATTCCCTGACTTCAATACCATAATCAGTACCTATAATTTTCGGCATATTTAGAAAAGAATCAACAGAAATAATATGATCAGATTGTTCCAGATTTTCAATAATTGTTTTAAAATTTTGAAGGTTTTCCAATGTGAACAAGGAATTATGATATTCAAGGGAAATCAGAGTAAGATTTTCATCATACTGGCCAAATTTCTCTGATATTTCCTGATAAAAAATAATTTCAGGGTCATTTTCAGATAGATATTTGGTTATATCATCTTCTATTCTCAAGTTACCAATTTGGGTAAGGCCTAAGATAGTTATAAATATTACTAATGCCAATATTATCTTTGAATTTTTAGTAATAAATTTTGCTAATTGTTTCATATCTTTTATGAATCTCCTCTATGTATTTTAGGTAAAAAACTACTATGTTTTTATAAGATTTTCTGGTGTTAATATACCAAACGTAATAATCTTAGCAATCATTTCTAACACTTCTTCAGTTGAATATGAAAATTGGGAAATGACTTCAGGGGTAGCAACAGATTCAACAGTATTGAGAATAATTAGAACAATAATGTCAAGGTCAATATCTTTCCGAACAGTACCTTCTTTTTTGCCTTGTTTTAGTAATTCTCTTAATTCATTATTTATTATCTTTTCACGAAGATTGCTAATCATTTGCCAGGCTTTGGGGTTATTTTTGCGGATATCCTCAAAGGCGTGTACATTAAATTGAGAAACTTGGGATTGGACAAGAGAGAGAAAATGTTTGAGGGTATCTAATTTATTATTATTTTTAGATTTCTCTTTTATAATTTCATTAATTTTCTCATTATATTCCTGAAAAAAATCATATATAACGGATTCTAATAGCAGTTGCTTACTCTTAAAAAATTGATAAAGTGTTTTTTTGCTCATTTGAAGTTCAATTGCTAATTCATCCATAGTTACTCTGGAATAACCAAAGGTAAAAAATTGCTTTCTGGCTGCCTTTAATATTCTTTTTTTGTTAGAGTAATCTTGATTTTTTATCATTTTTAGTAAATATTAGTAAACAAATTTCTGATACTATTATACAATAAGGAAACTGATATAGTACAATTAGTTTCCAATATCATTATAATTTATCTTAAATTGTCTGTCAATTAATATTTGTTATAAATTTTATTTAACCATGAAAAACCACCTTCTAAGAAGGTGGTAATGGTTAAATTGGTTTTACCATAAAAAAAAGAGCAAGAGAAGCTATCTGACAATTTTTCACCTGAAGTCCAAAGTTGGAAGTCATATTGCTTAGAAATATTATAGCTAAAGTATAAATAAAAATCGAAAGAAAAAGAGCTAAAAAGTGATAAAAAGCTAAACCTCTTTAAGAGGTTCTGAAAGCCACCCGCTATGCGGGTGCGATATTTACTAATTATCTTATTTATAGAAGTTAAGCTTCTAAGGATGTATTCCCAATTCTTTTTATGCAATATTAACCATAATTCGGACCTCAGTTAAATTATTTCAACTTAAATTTTCATTTTATTTTATAATTTTATTGATTTAAGATATAATATAAAGTAATGAATTAATGATTTTTAAAAGTAAGTAGTTTTTTTAGATGATTGAAGTGTTATTTTATCAATTATTAACCATATTATATTAACATTTAAGATGATTTATAAGAAAATACCAAATTATTACTTAAATATAGTTCAAAATGTATTACAAATATATATGCAACAGTAAAAAAATCTGCTATAATCCATTTGATATAATTAAATTATTTATTAAATCTTAAAAGAAAGGTTGTCAAGGAGATTGAAGTGATCGTGAAAAAGAACGAAAAGAAAGGATATAATTCTTTCCAGGAAGATATCTATTCAATTAAAGAGCTAATTGAAGAGAAAAGAAAAGAGATAAGAGAACTTGAATCACGATTGAGGAATATTGCAAAAAATAATTCTGAGGATAACAGTGAAGAGTCTGAAAGAGGCAAGATAAAGAGACAGATAAAGCGGATGGAGAAAGAATTAAAGAATTTACAGAGAAAGTTGTAATTATGATATAAAGTAATAAAAAAGATTATTGTAATTGTATAGTATTAAAGTAGATAGGAGTTTAATAAATTGAAAGATAACAAATATTTAGACAATAAATACTTATTAACGATGATGGTAGCAAAAAGAGCCAAACAACTAAATCAAGGTTATAAGCCACTTGTAGAGATGAATGCAAGGAATAATCGCCAGATTGCACTGAAAGAAATTCAAGAAGAAAAGGTATACATTAAGGGTGAAAAAGAAAACACACCCGAAGAAAACAATGAATAAAATACTCTAATTTACTAAGATATTTTTTACTAATAAATAATTAATATCAAGTAACTTGTAACAATAAAAATACAGCAAGAATATTTTTGAGAGAAACCCGTTATTTACAAAAAATAAACGGGTTTTCATTTTGCATAAATATCTTCCAACTATATAACGTCTATAGTTTAAATCCAATCGAAAAGATGTCATAATAGATTATAAGTATCTAATTATTTTCTTAATTAAATTGGAGAAACAATCATGAAAAAAGATTATTTGCTGATTTATTCTTTATTCCTATTGTTCTCATCCTTTTTTCTTTTTAGTTCAATAGTTCATGCAAATGATATACGATTAGGGGGCAAGTTAAATGCTTCACTAACATATTTTTCTGATGTTGACCTAGGCTCTGTGTTTTTGCCACAGGCTAATCTAGACTTAGAGTTATTTTTACCATCCAGGAATAATAATGAGCTTAAGCTTGCTGGGAATTTATATACTGATATATCAAATAGCAAAGTAGGTTTCCTCTGGAAAAAGTTATACTGGGAGAGAAGATTTGAAAATTTGCATCTTACCATTGGTAGGCAGCCTATATCCTGGTCTTTCGGTTGCCTGTTGAATCCTGTTGATTATTCCCTGGGGGCTGTGGCTTTAAATGAAGAATATAGTACAAAGTATCAAGATGCCATTGAAGCATATTTCCCTATAAATTGGTATACTGGGTTATCCTTGGTGGCCTCTTTTCCTGACAATAACAGTGACTTGAAAGTTGGTTTGAGAGGAAGGACGCTTATTAATGATTTTGATGTTACCGTTCATTTTGTAGAGGAAAATATATTGGCAAACGAAATTGTACAAAGACGACTTGGTATAACCACTAAAGGAGATATTGGTAAATTTGGTGTTTACAGTGCTCTGGGATATTATCAGGAAAAAGAAGATTCTTCTCTCTCTTTTTTGGCTGGTATTGATTATAGTTATTTTTTTCAAACAGGAAGTCAGCTCTATTTACAAGTTGAGTACATAAACCTACCTCCTCAGCTCCTGTCCCAGGTTACAGGTTCGATGATGTCCGCAGCGGATGAAGGAAAAGACAATATCCATGTAGTGGCTGGAAATATATCCTATCGTATTGACGAATTTTCAAGTATTGGTCTTACTTCTTTTTGCAATTTTAGTGATGGTAATGGGCTATTTATGCCAGCATACAGTAATCAAATAAGTACCAATACCAGTATCGATGTTAAGGGTGGAATAATGCTAGAATCAAAAAAAGGACTTGA
>LDZT01010713.1_pt1 | contig 22855 bp, 25 predicted proteins | sample 615521 | NCBI WGS metagenome assembly LDZT01 (sample SAMN03408292, study PRJNA278302) | terrestrial metagenome | isolation source: oil reservoir sample SB1 | place: USA: Alaska, North Slope, Schrader Bluff formation | collected 2011-09
AGATTATCCCAATATGTTAGAATATCATAACGCTTGTAGATATTAATAAGTTTATTAACTGGTGAACTAACGCCAGCAGGAGATAATATAAGTGAAAATCTAGGACGAACAACTTTTGAGTATCCAATTAGTTGAGAAATATCTTTCAGACTTATTGACTTCAGTTTACATTCTACAAACGCTAATAAACATTTCTCTTTATATTTTATCACTCCGGTAATATCAACCTTAATTACATATGTCTCAAATTCTGGGAAATATTTACTCAGATTTTTTCTTCTAATAAATTCACATAAATTAATCTTAGAAGTATCGAAAACTTTGATTTCGCTTTTAGGGTATATTCCTTTTAGATGTTTGGTTAACCAATTAACTACTTCGGGATACATTTCTTTTTCAGAACTATACATGTTTAAACCTCTTTAAATAAGTTATCCTCTTCTTGTGTGCATCCTAATTCTAAGCATATTTGCCAATAAGCGTTACAATGTTTTCCTCTTAATTCTGGGGGTAATTTTTCTGACATCTCTTCTGGATGAGGGACTCGTTGCTTTATCCTCTTTTTAGGGGGGTTGCATAATGAAGGTTTTCTTTTTGGAAAATTTTTTCTATTTTCTTCTGCCAGCTCCTTTAAGATTTCATCTTTGTGGGTAATTCTAAAACCAATTTTTTCAAAATATTCAGCATAAACTTTTAATTGATGTTCTCTTGCCCAGGCATGTTTAGCACCTCTATTATAATCCTTAAGATTCCCATTCCGAGTATTTGGGTGCCCCCAGTCTATTGTATTTACAGGAATATATAAAGGTTGCCCTTGTAGTAAATTGCAAATCTGAATTGGTAATTTCCAATTATTATTTAGGATAGAAATATAGACTCGGTGCCTTCCTGCTTGATCTCTACAGCCTGTCCCTATCGAACCTGTTACATCAGCAATACCTCTTATAAATTCTTTTTTAATATTTTCTGATGCTTTAAATAAAATATAAGGTATTTCCATTTCCCTAAAACTCCTTTTGTTCAACAAAAGACGGTCAATGTTTCTCCATAATATTCCATATCTATTTGATTCAATAATAATACTCACTGAATTCTCATTAGTTACTTTCTTAGGGGTAATTTCCATCAACTCTCCAAGTCTATTGATGGTTTCATCTAAACTTAAAAGAATTTTATCTTTAGCTTGGAATGTTTTATTTATTCCTTTTGCTGTTAAGTTTTTAAAAGGATATTCTATAATTAATTGCCTTTTTCCACTAACTTCTCGTATTGTTCCCCGTCCAACAATTAATCCTAATAAATAAGCCAAAAGGATAAAAATTAGAATTTTTTCTAATATCCATTACGATCACAATACAATATCTCCCAGGCTTTGTTACCTTATATACTTTACTAAAAACACTCTGTAATGATAATAAGAATTGATTGTAATCACTTATATTCCCAAAATCTACACTAGAATTACTATAATTGCGAATGGCCTTACGGTCAGCAGACCTTCTTCTATTTAAAATATCCCAATAAGGGGGTGATGTTATAGTTAAATCAACAGAATTTGGAGAAAAGTATGTATCAATATTTTCTGCAGAATCATTAATAAGTTTATAATTGCTATTATTAATAAATATTGTTCTATAAACATTATCTAACCTGTTTTTTGCCATAGAGATATATTCTTTATTTATTTCGAACCCTATCCCCTTAAGGCCTTTATTTTGTGCCGCAATCAAAGTACTTCCGCTACCCATAAAAGGATCTAAGACAACTTGCTCTTTAGAATTGGTGAAAATATCTATTAACTTTTCTGCCATCATAATAGGAAACATCGCTGGATGCCTAAGTGCCCATTCTTCTTTATTCTTTTGTATATCCTTCCATATACTAAAAGAGTATTGAAGCCATTCTTTACCACTTAAATTATTAATTCTTTCCGCCATTTACATTGCTCCTTTTATATATTATATACTTTTGCAAAATATAGTGTTTCAAAAACAATTTTTTTATCAGATTCATCTTGATTAATACTTCTGTACCGACGATATGGTTTTTTAAAGATTTTCACTTCCCCACGATTTGATAAGATATCTACTATTTCATCTTCAGACATTAGTCCTTCATTATTATAACTCAGTATAATGAATTTTGTTTTAGCATTTTTTATAAGACTATTAAAAGCATTTAAAACTCCGCTTTTTTGGCTAAAAGCTGATTTTTGTTTTTCATAATCGCGTATTCCGGTCTTGCCATAAATTTTTGGTTTTTGTCCATTAAACCAACCTTCAGCAATTAATTCTAATAAAAAATAATTAGAAGCGTATTGTCTAGCATTATAAGGTGGGTCTAAATATAAAATATCGGAATATATTCTTTTTATTAAAATATTGGCATCTTCTTTGAAGGCTCTATTATCCCTTTTACTTTCAGGAATAATCGGTACTTTTAATTCGATAGATTTAAAAGCTCTTGGATCCCAGTTCTTCAAATATGCAGCATAGGTACCCGAAATGTTGGCGATATAAGGTACAGCCTCAATTAGTGAAGTTAATAAAAAATAAAATTCATCTTCGTCTATAGTATCACTGTCTTTCCACTCTTGAATCTTTGTTCTAATGGCATCAATTTTCATTCCATTTTTATCAGCAAAATACATCCGCGGTGAATCAAGTTTTTTTGTTCCACCAGGACAGTAATTATTATATATAAAACCTTTTATTGGATCTAAATTATTGAGATAATTTATAATTATATTTAAATATTTATTGGAATCACCACTAATATTCTTTATTATCTTTCGGAGACCATAGAAAGAAGGATAAGTATTATTTTTAATATAAGTATGAGCAAAAGAATAAGAAAATTCCAAGAAATCATTAGCATAAACAGTGTACCCTTTTTGTTTAAAAAACTTTGCAACTGCAGTTGTACCTGAAAAGAGATCACAAAAAATAGAGCCATGGTTTATACCTGTTTCAGTTACCCCCTCACTTAAAAAATCGAGTAATTTGGTCTTACAGCCATAATATCTCATATATATTTCCCCTGTTAAATTTTTCTTATTACACCTTTTATTTTACCAATTATTCTAATCTGATTTTCATTGGGTTTAATAATTATTGGTTCCATTGTATCATTTTCGGGTTGTAGCCTTATTCTATTTTTTTCTTTATAGAATCTTTTTACTGTTGCTTCATCTTCAATAAGGGCAACTACTATATCGCCTTGCTCAGCATCTTGTTGTTGAGAGGCTATTACATAATCTCCATTTAAAATGCCAGCATTAATCATGCTATCACCCTTAACTCTTAAAGCAAAAATTCCGTTAGAATTTTTTATGATTGATCTATCAATAGCGATATTTCCTTCAATATTTTCCTGAGCAAGAATTGGCCTACCTGCCGAGATCTCTCCAACTATAGGTATTTCGATTGCATTATTTTTATTATTTTCCTTTGATGCAGCATGAACTAAAACTTCAATACCTCTTGCTTTGTGTGCACGGCGAGAAATGTAACCTTTTCGCTCGAGTGCCCCAAGATGATCTTGAACAGCGTTGGGAGATTTAAAAGAAAATTTCTTTTGAATTTCTGGAATAGAGGGAGGGTATCCAAATTTTTCTTTATTTAATATTATAAACTTTAATATTTCATCTTGACGTTCCGTAAGGACTAAGTTTTTCATATATTTCGCCTCTAATTGTTTATGTCAAAATAATACTATAAATATTTACAGTTGTCAAGCTTTAATTTAAAACTTATATTTAAAACTTATTTAACACAAATAATACATAGATTTTTTTTAAATCTCTTACAATATTCCTATTTATATTTATTTCTAAAGAAAATAAAAAATCTAAATTTCAATATTATATGGAAAGTTGGGGTCAAATCTTTATTCTTGACAAATAATTTAATAAACTGTCAAGAATAAAGATTTGACCCTTTTTCTTTTTCCTGCCGGATCAAGTAGTTTGACTCCTTGACTGGCCAGGCCATCGGATAAACCGAAATGGGTTTTTAAAATAGAATGTATTGAACGAACAATATAACCGACTACTGCTTCCGGTGTGTAATAGACACCACGCCGTTCTCTAATTTCGGGATCGTAGGTAGATAAAAATGTTTCGTAAAAGTGAATTATCGGATCTTTTCCTTTGCCGGTACTGTGATATTCATGCAGTATCTTTTTGACATCAGTGACATGTAATAGTTCGGCAATATCTTCAACGATAATTTGTAGGGACTTGGGCGGATCTTCCAGAGAAATAAAGCGGAAGACATCGCGCAGAATACCGATAGTATTCGGAATATAATCAAAAGCCAATCTGCGATTAAAATCACCATTTGCTCTGGTACGAGCAGCAAAAAGGCCATAAGTAATGGTCTGGGCGTAAAGATCGGCAAATTGTTTTTCAGTTAATGTTCCAATCAGATATTTTTTAAAGGCTTCATAAAAACCAATGATTTGTTTTTGTCCTTTGGTCCCATCTTCTTCCATTTCCACAGCAATAACTTCATCACGCAAAAAGCGGGTACGTTTGGCTAATTCAATTGCCAGGGAACGAGCAGATCTCACTTTGGGGAGAGAAAAGGAAAAGAAGGTCTCAAATAAATCTTTGAATTGATCAAGGTTTTCGACAGGCGGTGGGGTATGTAATCGTCTGGCTATCATATCGTCCGATCATCACCTGAGCAATTTTCTGACCATCCCGGTATAGTCGAAATTCGTAAAAATTGGTAAGGATAACATTGGGAAAGGTAGAACAATAACGTTTCAATTGTTCAGTTCCTTCAATATAATCCAAATTAGTAATAGAAGGATCTTTGGCTTCAATATAACCGGTAATATGGTTTTTCCCATCCCAAATGCGAAAATCGGGATTCCCCGCTTCTGTTTTTTTGGGAAGTATCGTGATATCAATATTCTTTACTTTTAAAATAGCGGCCATTTTTTTGATTAATTCATCCAGATTGGTGTAATAGCTTTCTTCACGGGCATCACCGCGTTGAAAAGTATTTGTAAGATTCTTAAGATATTGTTTTAATAATTCTTCTAACAAAGTTTATTTCCTTTTTAACAGAATTTTTAAAAAATTCTCGGGTCAATAAATTCCCGGGGTCTGGTCTTCACACTTGAAAGATCTACTTCTAAAGATTAAACTCTTCTTTAATGTATTCTTGTAAAACGTTTTTATTTGAAATAAAAAAGACAGAAAATAAAATAATTATTTTACTCTCCTACTCTGTCTTTTTAACTTAAAGATTCTTCCTATGAAATTAGGAAATAGTTCTTTTACCATTCCAGAGTTCTGTCCGGTCTCTCCTGTTACCTTCATATAGTTTACAATATTAAATTCATTTAAAGTTAATATATTATATATATACTACGCCTATTTTAAAAATCCTTCTTTTTTTAAAAAATAGTTTCGAAGTGCAAGATAATTTAGTCGTTAGTATCAAAAAACAAAACCAGAAATACAAAATAAAGAAAGTGAATGAAAGGTTAAATAAAGAAGGAGATTGGGAAAGACAAGTAAGTTAAACGTATAAAAACTGTAAAAAGGCCTTCCTGAAAGCCTTATATAGTAAGGCTTTTCACCCACATCTAAAATAAGCTATTTTAAGCCTTTTTAAGCGCCTATTTTAAAAAATATGAAGAATCACCTTAGGCCACCTCAAAAAACGCTGCTACGACAATATTTCTCTGAAGGCCTTATTTTGCAAGGGTTTCAGACTGCAAAAAATGGGGATTTTAGCCCTTTTTTGCCTTATTTTTTCCCTATTTTAGAACCACTACCACCATCCCTCATAACAAAAAAACGCAGAAATCCTTATATTTTCTACGTTTTAGAGATTTACCATTTTGCCTTAAAAAACTGATAATTATCTAATTTTATATATATTTATTTATCTTATTTAGTGAAAAATAAGCTTTCCCATTCCTCTATTTCTCTTCTTTTTGGATAATTATTTAATAAAAAATGTATTATAAAACTGCTCTCTGTACCATTATTTTCTCTTAGGCCTTTTTAATCCGGTGATACCTTCGAGATTATAATTATAATGAATGTCTTGTTTTACTTTTATAGATATATTTTTTGATTTTAGAATTAAATAATATATATTTTTCAAAATAGTCTCAGGTAGTTTTCCTTTCTCTTCTATATCCTCTTTATGTTTTTCGAACACTTCTTTATCTATATCGTAGTAAGAATCAACATCAAGAATACTTTCCTCAACGAAACCTAAAGAGCCAGCTTTAAACCTATAATAATTATGGCTTTTTCTGGCTCCCTCTTCTTCATAATGATAAATTCTTGATGTTGTTGTAATCAAAAATACTTTAATTGGATTATCTGGGTAACGACTCTCTCCAAAATAAACAAAATATCTATTTTTTTCTTTACCCTCTACTCTAAAAGGAAAACTATTCCAAATAAATACTGAACCTAATTGCATAAAGTTTTGTTTTTTAAACTACGATAAACTAAAAACCTCTCTTCTTGAATAGATAGTTTATTACTTTCTTTTTTATCAATTTCTCCGAATGTATCACTATAATCAATCCGACTATTCTTTTTCCTATTGTATGCCACTTTCCATGCTTTAATCTCATTATGGCTATCTTCACAAATATTATCAATTATCTTTTTCATACTTAAATTATTTCTTATATATTTATCAAGTAAATAATTCATTGTTTCGATTTCAAATTCTGAAAAATAATCTAAATCTGCTTCTTTTGTTGAAATTATTATGAATCTATTAGTCCCTCTTTTTTCAAATTTAAAGCAATCTGTTTGATATTCTTCTCTATTATTATAAATACCAACGGGAACAGGGCCGTTTTTATACGCTCTGTATTTCAATTCCAAAGCAGGTTTGCCTAATTTTTCAATACTGAAAAAATCTAAATATGATAAAAATTTATATAACAATGTTTGGGGTAGATATTGTTTTCTTAGCTTATAAACTTCCTGTGCAAAAAAACAAATAGCGTTATTTATCTTTTCTGTTTTATAAGCAATCATTTTTTGCCTCCTTGAAAATACTAAACAAGCAGATAATTGAAATTACGATGAAGAATTTGGTAATTGAAATTTCAAATTTATTATAACATATATCCTCTCGAAATGAAATTTTTCATATCTGACCCTTTATTTTTTCTTTTTGCCAAAAATACAGACCCAAAATTTCAATTCATGAAAAAGATTATGTCAAATACTAAGACCTAGCCCCTTTTCTTCTTTTTAATCATCCTCTTTCATTTTTTTATTTCACATTGTATTAAGAACCAATAGCTATACAATTCTTTTTCGTATTCTTTGTAATTTTTATATTTATTTTTTATTAACTTCCAAAATATTGCATTATGTTTTCTTTCTAAAAAATGAATCATTTCGTGATAAATAATGTATTCTATTAAATATTCCGGTAGAAATCTTACATAACTATTTATACTAATATTACCTTTAGAACTTAGGCTCCCCCATTTCGATATCATTTTTCGGATAGTAATTCTATTTTCTCCAAATATTATTGTTTCATCTTTTTAAATCTTTATTAATTTTATAAGTTATATATTTCTGTTTAGGGCTTCTCGGCTTATCAGGAATCGTTCTTCTTAAAAGCTTTTTGTCTAACAAAGGATTCAAAATTTCATCTAAAAAATGCTCTCTATGTTTCATTTCCAATAATTTCATTATCTCTTTTAAAGAACGAGGATTTTGGCAATATTTCAGAATTCTTGCTATTCTATCATCTAATTTAGCTTGTGGGCTAACTTGTCCGGTAACTTGTCCGGTAACTTCTTCAATCGGATATGGAAAGATAGCTGCTGTAAATCTATCATTTATTTCCTCATTTATCCATTCTGCTTTAGGATATCAGGCAAGGCATCATCAGAGATTGTTTAATTAACCTTAAAAAATTAATTCTTTGTTGTAAAAGACGTAGAGGAAGAGATTATTTTTGAACTAGGGGAAACATGTAAAAACTGTGAAAAAATACCCTCTTGAAAGCCTTATATAATAGGCTTTCAGCTAAACCTAAAAATAAGCCCTTTTAAGCGCCTATTTTAAAAAATATGAAGAATCACCTTAGGTCACCTCAAAAAACGCCGCTATGACAATATTTCTCTGAAAGCCTTATTTTGCAAGGCTTTCAGACTGCTAAAAATGGGGATTTTAGCCCTTTTTTGCCTTGTTTTTTCCTTATTTTAGAACTACTATCACTATCCCATATAACAAAAAAACGCAGAAACCCTTATGTTTTCTACGTTTTAAAGACTTAATATTTTTTCTTATAAAAATTGATAATGCTCTAATTCTATATATATTTATCTCCCTTATTTACTAAAATATCAGTTTTCCTGTTCCTCTCTTTTCACTTTTTTGGATAATTATTTAATTTAAAAGGTGCCACAGATTTTTTTCCGTCTATTTTTTAATCATTACTAAAAGCATCTTAAATCTCTCCACCGCTTTTAGTGAATGTGGTTCATTTGCAGGCATAATTATCATTTCACCTTCCCTTACAGAAAACAGTTTTCCCGAAATTGTAACTTCTGCCTTCCCGTCAATCACATTAACTAAAACATTAAATGGTGCGGTATGTTCGCTTAATCCTTAACCTTTATCAAAAGCAAATACAGTGACTGTTCCTGCATTTTTTTTATTATCTCGTTGCTTACAACAGCATCTTCTTGGTATTTTACCAAGTTAGATAGGTTTTTTACTTGCATGGCTACTACCTCTTTTCATATTATTCGCTAATAATTGTATCATGTCTTCATTCCGTGTAATGGCAAAACTATATATTTAGATTACTTCCCCTGCTTCCTTTAGGTTAGACTTGTTTGCTTAGTACAAGCAGCTGTCTATTTAACCTCTACCGATGCATTTGTATCAAAAGGATTTGTTCTAGCTGCAAGAGAAAAAAGATAGGGGTAATTAGCTTTTAAATGCTTCATATAGTACAACCACTCTACAATTAAAAGATGATATGCCCTCTTTATATCTCCCGCAAGGTGTTGATAATCATTTTCTGATAATCCGTTCAGGCTTCTTCTGTGAGTAAGCTCCTCTGTTAAATGAAATACTGCCCAAAGTAAATTTGTGAATGACTCATGTTCTAATAGATTAGGATTTTCCAAAAGATTTAGCAAAAACTGTCTCTTTCCCTTCAAGAAATTTTTAGTATTATCCAAATCCCCTCTCTTGCTGTCAATGTTGTAAATGTGATTTTTGACACTTTTACAAATTTTCAAAAAATCTTGAGCAATTCTCCTCCGACCTCACTAAAAAACGCACCTATAACCATATTTAGTTTGTTCAACATAACTTTCTTTTCTCTATATTGCAGTAACTGGTGTAAAACCAAAGTCACTAGCAAAACTTCAAGGAAAACAAAAGCGATATCTCCAATAAGATATATGAAAATATGATGTGCGTCTCTAAAAATAAAATAGTGAATAATATAAACCAGTGCAGATAACACTATTAGGGACAGACCTAATAAAACCTGCCAATTAAATATGCGTTTCATTTTTAATTTCCCTTACTTTGTTTATTAATTTCTTCTTCTACCTCTTTAGCGCCTTCTCTGTAGAATTTTTCCTCATCCGGTGCAAGTTCTTTTAATAGTCTAAGAAATTCTCCAGCATGAACACGCTCTTCATCTGCGATGTCCTTTAGTACTTCCTGGGCTAATTGGTTATCGGTTGATTCGGCAAGCTGCGTATAGAGCTGAATGGCTTCATATTCTGCGGCAATCATAAACCTTATTGCACGAATTAATTCTTCATTTGTGATCTTACGGTCCTTCTTAAGACCAGAAAACGGATTTCCAAATTCAGGCATGGCTACCTCCTTTATTAAAATTTTATCCTTCCTTTAACCTTCTATTTTTTCAATAGGTCTCAGGGAACAGTTCTTTGTCACACTTCAAGAATATATATTTACCTTATTGAATCGTCACCAGCGATTAAAAGAATTAGTCTTTTTCAATTTTTCTACATCTAATACTTGTACGACAAAGGTTTAAAAAAATCCTTCTTTTTTTTAAAAAAAATAGTTAAGTGCACAAGATGCAAGATTTAAGTTTTTAAAAAAGAGAGGGAGTGGATTCCCATTTTCATGGGAATGACATAAGGAGGAGAGGGAATGATATACGGGAAGCGGAAATGACATATAAAGGAGTGGGGATTACAGAAATTTAAGAAGGATAAAGATGAAAGATATATAATTGTTAATTATAAACGATCAAATCCTTGTGGAACTTTTCTTTACATATTTCTATTTATATTACTTATTACTTCGGAAAAGTGATGCTAATGAAAATAGGTGTCTGTACCTATTTTCTATTTTATTGTCAGGAACAACACCGTCCCCTTGACAATTTCCGATATATAGCTTCTGCATTTACCGGACAGCCTTCGATATGATCAACTGGATAACTTTCAGCTACCCAATTGCAACACTTCCCCATGCTCACAAAAGATTTTCTTGATTTGACTGTACCATACTTAAAATTAGGGGCAAACTCACATTCTCTATCTCTCAATCTTTGTCCCATAAGTATGGTACAGTTTGGAGATCGCCGTTCTTTATACAAACGTCGCATAGCAGCCAGCAAAGCCCCCTTACAAGAACTACATGCACCTTTTTCAATAATCTTTAATTCTGGTAAATGGTAATCCAGCTCTTTAATGGTGATCGCATCTTGCCCAGGTTGAACTTTTTTTATTTTTTTTGAGTTGATAATTTTAATTTCTTCTATTTTAGTTGGTCCAAGATGAGCTTGAGCTGCCAAAAGAAGATGGGTAACTTCATCTCCACGATATCCCAACATAGAAGCAGCTACCAGGTCAGTAGCTAAAACGTTTCTACCGGCTAATATAGTATTAAATTTAACCGACATACCTCCTAATTCCCAGTTCAAAGAACATAAGGTAGCATCAACAATGGTCAAATCGGGTGTAATAACTGTATTAAGATCAGCAATACATTGGTCTAAGTTTAATCGGTGAAAACGGCTTTTTTCCTGATCAGGAATACAGCCCTTAAGATTTTTCATACCAATGGTTACAGTTGTCTGACTATGTACTTTCAAAATAGGAAGATTAATTATATAATCAACCTTCTTTACTGTTTCAGCAATTAATACTCTTTTTAATATCTTACCATAAGGTATATCGATAGATATTTGATTATCCCTTTTAAAATCAAGCAAGGTCACCTTCCATTTTTGCGCTAAATCCTGAATTCCGGTAACTTTATAAGCTTCTAAAGTATCATCACCAACTTGTGAACTTTCCCCAATAATAATCTCTCGGGGAGAAGTACTTAGTAAAAGCTCTATTAAGGCATCTATAATCAAAGGATTAGTAGTGGCTCCGGAGCTATGTGGTTTTGCTACTACCAAATTGGGCTTCAATAAAATTCTGCTACCTGGAGCTATTAGTTGCTTAATTCCTCCTAAATCCTTCAAGCAATTACTCACCATAGTTTTTATATTTTCATCATTTTGTACGGTAACTGTATAACACTTATCTTTCATATCCATTCCTTTTCATCGCTTCCCGTCTTAAGAATTGAGGCATCTTTTCAATTGCATATCTAAGGGCAGTACGGGGCATATTCTCTTTATTCTCCATCACATAATCAAAAACCTCTTTTTGGTGTAGGTGACTGGTTACTTTTAACAACCAGCCATAACCCTTTTGAACCAAATCATCTTCATCCAAAAGCAATTGGGCGGCAATTTCAAAAACATCTTTTGAAAAATGCCCTTTTTTCACCGGAACAATAAGAGAAACAGCTGCTGCTCTTCTAAGCCAGCGATTCTTTGATTGGGTCCATTCTTTTAGTTCTTCAACAAACGATGGATCTTTCACTAAAAAACTGCCTATGGTATGGTTACAAAATCCGTCACACTTTGCCCAATTATTTACGTATTTCTCTATCCAGTTTTTAAATACAATCCAATCATCCGGTTCAAATTCATCGGCAATTTTAGGAAGCCAAAAACTAGCAATAAAAGCTTCCTCACAATAATCTGATAAAAAAAGTTGTTCACATAAATCAAATATATCCTGCTTTCTAAGTGTTTTTATTTCTTTCCAAAATTTGTTAGCAATTCTCCTGACTATAGCAGTTTTTACCCCATAACATTTTACTTCTTCTTTTTCTTTAAAAAAACGCTGGATGCTTTTTTGAGTCTCACTATCAATATTTTCTTTTAATGACTTTCTAATCTTTTGAATGACCGGATTCATTACCATACCTCCAACTTTATTAGACTAAAAGTAAAAAATAAAAACTTTACTCTAAAAACGAAGGAATATTTTGTACTTTTGCGTTAATATATCATTTCTTTAATGGGAGCTCTCAACTTAACTCAAAGCTTGCTTTAATACCGGATAAAAATCCTTCTCCTCCTCAATTACGGGGATTCGTTCTTTTTTCGCTTCCTCTTTCTGGCTTTCTGTACAATAACCCCATCCGGCCAAAAAAACGTGAACCCCCAAGACATCAGTTCCTTTAAGATAACTCAGCTGATCATCAATAAAATAAATCTCATTTAATTTAGCGTCATATCTCTTAGCAATGGCCTGCATATGCTCTGCCTTATGCTGGCCATAATTTTTATCAAAAATATCTTCAATATCTATCTCAAATCCAAGATATTCCGGTTGAAAGGCACGATGAATGGCTTCTCTACGATTGGAGGTAGCAATGACCACTTTTTGACCTTCCTTTGTAAATCGCTGAATCCCCTTGACGACTTCCTTAAAAACAGGTGACAGAAAAAACCATTTTTTAAAACTCTTTTTCTGCCATTTTTCTTTTTCTTTAAAAAATAATTCTCGAAAAAATTGATAATCGAATTGAAGCTGATTACGGTAAGCAATGAATTCCTGTTGGTCCTTGATCCAAACCTGTTCTTCCATAATTTTAATAATAGCGAAAAAATCACCCGATAATTCGATATAAGACCTTAAGCGGTGGTAATAACTCATTTCTTTTTTGTATTCTTTTTGCATCTCTTCCCAATTCTCAAAAGTAAATAATTCCCCGCTAAAATTTTTCTTTACTTCCGAACCAAAACATTTACAATAGGCATTATGACTTACAAATAAAGATTTCAAAGCACTATCACTAATGACCCCGTCAAAATCCACTGCTAATATTTTCATTTTCAATTCTTCCTATCCCTTGAATTAATTTGTGTAGTACCGTTAAACAAATTATTAAAATTATACTATTTCTTCAAAGGGTTGTACAACTTGAACTGTATGATGGATGAGGACATGTGATAGTGCAGCTTATGGCTTATGGGGTCAGGCTTCACAACTTCACATTACTTTTTCTTTTTTTGTGAAGCTGTGAAGCCTGACCCCGTTTTCCAACAATATTTACTTATGAATGGGGGAAATGTGTGAAACCTGTGAAAAAACATCTTCTTGAAAGCATTGTAAATAAAAGGTTTTGAGGAACAATAAATTCTTATTATATAATAATGAATATCGTTTTCAAGCAATAAATTACCCCGCTAAAAACGGGGTAATTTATTATATTTAAATAACTAAATCTACTTTTGTGCTGACTTAATTTTCTTTGCTACGATTTCAGCACATTTAATAATTGGATAAGCAGTCGGTGGAGCAGTAAGCAACGGATGAGTACCTATTTGTGCAGTCAAAATGGAGCTTACAGTCATTTTATTTTGGATTGCTAACCCAATTATATTAATTAGCTCTCCTGTACTTTTACTACCAATAACTTCACCACCGAGGATTATGCCCGAATCTCGGGCAACAATTAATTTTACCTTTTGTTTATGAGTATGTGCAAGAGTTCCCGGATGTTTATCGATTCCATCAAAAGTCCCGGTAACCACATCACACATTTCTTTTTTAGCCATTGATTCGGTTAATCCTGCTGCACCAAAAGCTGTTTCCCCTATTGCTGTGGAGAAAATAGCAATAGTTCCCTCAAAAATTTTTACCGAACGAAGCTTATATAAATTCATACCTGCTATTCTTGCTTCTGCACAGGCAGTAGATGCCAACATAACTGCACTTGGTTTTCTTGTAATGAAATCCTTTTTTTCTGCACAATCCCCTATTGCAAATACATCTGGATTTTCCGTTCTCATATACCCATCTACCTTAATAAATCCTCTTCCACTTATCTTGAGCCCTAATTTTTTAGCCAATTCTGTATTAGGACGATAACCCATCGCTAAAATAACTGCTTCTGCTTCAATATTTTCTCCATTTTCTACTAACACTTTTCTAACTTTTTTATCTCCTATTATCTCCTTGACACCTACACCACTTATTATTTTTACACCTCTCGCTTTAAGAACTTCTTCGGCTTGGACAGCTATTTCTTCGTCGAAAGTTAAACCTAATATATGAGGTAATATTTCTACAAGAGTTACTTCTTTGCCTAATTTATTAAGTTCATCTGAAACCTCGACTCCAATAAATCCTGCACCAATAACTACTATCTCTTTGCAATCTTCAATTTTCTGAAAAACCTTATCAAGATATATTTTATTTTTACTTATAGTAAAAACATTTTCTAAATCCGCTCCCTTAAGCCAATTAGGTGTAATGGGAGTTGAACCTGTTGCAAATATAACCTTTTCAAAATTAATCTCTGTTCCTTTTGCAGTCTTGCAAACCTTTTTATTTTGGTCTACAGATACTACCTCATCAATTTCAATTTTTATGCCCTTACTAGTTAAAACAGCATCCGGTATGACATCTTTATCTGAGCTTCCTAATGAACCAAAAATATAGGGAATACCACAAGGAACTAATACTTTCTCTTCTTTTCTTATAACCAAAAACTCTTTTTCCGGATAATTAGACTTTCCAGTTAACGCTGCTACAATACCTGCTGCACTTCCTCCGACTATTAATACATCTGTTTTTTTCATACAATTAATACCTCCTTTAAATTACGCCACTAAACGAGAATATTAGCATAATTTTATGTAATGGTCAAATAATTTAAATCTTAAAAAGACAAAAAAATTCCTCCTAACTTCGCTCTTACTATACAAAAAGAATAGTAAAAAGCTCATTAACTCTTTTTATTTATATTAATTATTGAGTTAACATTTAAATAAATCTTGAGAGTTGGTATTTTTTTAATAATATTTGCTAATGATTTCTATTTTTTATATTTAAACGAAATATCTAATTTTGCCCTAAAGGTTAGCCTGGCATCTTTCTCTACTTTAATATCAAGCTTTTTTACTTCGGCTATCCTAATTTCCTCAATCGATTTAGAAGCAGTCTCTACTGCAACTCTTGCTGCGTCCTCCCATGATTTTTCACTGGTACCTACAATTTCGACAATTTTGTATACACTTCCCATTTCGCACCTCCTATTAAATTCTTATTTTTATTCATTTTATCGAATATTTAAAAATAGTTGATCTTGTTTATCTCCTACCTCCTACCCTTTTTCTTTCACAATTTCCCCTCTTCTAACAAAATGCATTGTTATAAAGGAAAGTATAAAGAAGAAAGAAGCAAAGACCATAAGAGAAGGATAACCGAATAGATCAATAGATATTCCCGAAAGGGGAGGAGCAATAATATTGGCTGCCTGAGAAAAAAAGTAATAAAGTCCGGTATATCCCCCCACCTTCTTCAAGGAAGTCATATCTACTACCATAGGAAGAGAATTAACGTTAATCAAAGCCCACCCAAATCCACCTATCAGAAAGAGGATAGCAATGTAGATAAAATTTCGGAACAACATGCTAGCAATCATTATTACAGTAATAATTAAAAGTCCCGCTCTTATTGTTTTATTCCTACCCCTTTTCGCCCCGATATACCCGGTTACAAGAGAACTTACCATAAAGGATAAAGAAAATACCCCCAATACAAGTGCACCGGTACTTTCCTTTATCCCTAGATAAAATTTAGCATAGCTGGTAAAGAAGGTCTCAATACTGTTAAAACCTACGAACCAAAAAAATATAGAAAGAAGGATAAAAAACAAACTTTTATCTTCGGAAAAAACATCTTTAATGTTTTCGTAAAAGGCAGAGAATGATTCCCGGAAAGAGACTGCTGGCTTTTTACCTTCCCTGTCTTCCTCTTCGATAAAGGGTCTATCTTCTTTAATGGTAAGTACCACTATTAAGCTAGCCAGCAACATTAATAATCCACCTACAATGAAAGGATAGGTAATATTGCTATCATAAAGAGGTTTTCCCGCAAAAAAAACTAACAGTGCTCCCAAACCTCCCATAAAATTAATAATTCCGTTTGCCTGGCTCCTGAAATGTGAAGGGGTAATATCCGGCATTAAAGCAACTACCGGCGTCCTAAAAAGAGCCATCGCTAAATTCATCAGGATAACAGTAAACATTATTAAAGCTAAATTTTCATATAACCTAGCATAAGGAATTAACAAGAAAAATAACATAGCAAGGGGAGCACCGGCTAATATATAAGGTCTCCTTCTACCTAACCGTGTTCTGGTTCTGTCACTTAATGCCCCCAAAAAGGGAAGAAGAAGGACAGCGAAGATATTGTCAATAGTCATTATAATTCCAATAATAAAAGAGCTTAAATTAAAATACTTTAAAAAAATTGGAACATACGCATTGTACATTGCCCAAATGATAGATATCCCAAAAAAACCAAAACCTAAAATAAATATTTTCTTTTTATTAAAAATACCTTTCTCTTCCATATGATTTTTTCCTCCTTCAATTTATCTGTTTAATATTTTTTAAAATACTATGTGTCAGGGGACGGTTCTCTGGCACACTTCAAGAATATATATTTACCTTATTGAATCGCCACCAGCGGTCTAAAGGAATTAGCATTTTCCAATTTTTCTACATCTTAGTACTAATATGACAAAGATTTTAAAAAATTAAAAGAGAATATAAAAGAGAACGCATTGGAAGATGAACTTATCAAATCTTTTAGGTAAAAGTAGAAAAAGTAGCCGAATTGTTAAGATAACACGACCGTCTCCGTAACAAGTCCCTGTGACAATCAAAAACCGGCTTAATTCAATCGGCTGATGGATAATTTACCATTCCTTTTTTGTTTTGCGATCTTTATAAAAATCGATTAACCTGCTGCGATCCTCCCGACAGTGCATGTTCAGTGTTAGGGTAATTTTTTGCCCATTGCTCTGATAGTCAATGAAAATCCGATAATCCGTAGGAGATAAAAGTGCCAGAAAAGGATATTTCCTGGGAGGAATATCTATCTTTTCTACATCGGACCAGAGAATGCGAAAATTTAACTGGTTCTCTTCACGTTCCGGCTGCTCAGCTCTCATAAAAGAAAAGAGCAAGTTTTGCCGGGGAAAAGTCTGAAAATAAAAAGCGCTCTCGGTATAGAATAAAATTCCCAGGATCGGTCCGGAAAAGTTCTGATAGCCGCCGATGAGCTCGGCCATACTCTTCCCTTTAATTTTCTCTCCAATATCCTCTTCCTTTTTCTTCCAGAACTGTTCAACGTCTTTTTTGGGTACTCTTTTCAAAATAGCCTCCTTCGATTACAGTAATACCTGACTTATTATATATTATATGAAGTTTGGGTAGAATTAATCAAATTATTTTCTTAAATTGATTCTTTCAAAATAAAATGAACACCTATTAGTTTCTCAAATTGTGTATTTGCCATAGAAATTGTTTTGTTTTCTTCGATAATTATAGTTGCTGTGCCGGTGCTTTCGAATACGGTGCGCTATTTTTCTTCTTATTCTGCTAATTCGGCAATGAGTTGTTCTTTGGACTTTTTCGTATTTTTCATTTTTTTAGATCTCCGAAAATAAAGAACCAATCCGCTTATTTTATCTTATCTATATGTACTCCTCCCATCATCATACCCAGTTCTTCGACGCTAACTTCGTTTCGTTTTACCACTCCCATAATCTTACCCTCGTAGATAACTGCAATACGGTCAGCGAGTGATAAAATTTCATCCAGGTCATCAGAAATGAGAAGAGTTGCTGTTTTTAATTTTGTTCTTTGTTCAATCAATTGACGATGAACATATTCCGTGGCACTAATGTCTAAGCCGCGTGTAGGCTGAGCGGCCACCAGAACACTGGGCTTTCGGTAGAGTTCTCGTGCCAGGATTAATTTCTGGATATTTCCACCGGAAAGACTTTTTAAGGAAGTATAACGGGAAGGAGTCCTGATATCAAAGTCACTTATTAGACGTTCGCTTTCCCGGGCAATGTTTTTGAAATTCATAAATATTCCATCAGCATAAGGTTGGTGTATATGATCTTTAAGAATCAGATTTTCCTCTACGGTAAATTTCTGTATTGTCCCATCTCGCATTCGTTCTTCGGGAATATAAGAGAGACCATATTCAAGAAGCTGGGAAGGAGACCAATTGGTAACCGCGGTCTCTTTTATAAACACTTTACCTTTTGTAGATTTCCGCAGACCTGCAATAACTTCTGCAAGTTCACGCTGACCATTTCCCGAGACCCCGGCAATTCCCAGAATTTCACCGGAGTGCACTTCAAGGTCAATCCCTCGCAGGGCAGGAATGTCCTCATCTCCCTGAGCCCAAATTTCCTCTAAAGCAAGGGATACTTTACCGAGCTTTACCGAAGGATGTTCGACCTGAAAAAGGACTTCTCTTCCCACCATAAGACGTGCCAGTTTTTCTTTGGTCACTTCAGCAATGGGAAGAGTTTTTACCACCTTGCCGTCACGAAGTATAGTCACACGGTCGCTCAGTGATAGAACTTCATGAAGTTTATGGCTGATAAAGATAATAGAGTATCCTCTGTTTAGCATACTCCGCAAGACATGAAAGAGTTCTTCCACCTCTTGCGGAGTAAGAACAGCAGTCGGTTCATCTAAAATAAGGAGAGAAGCTCCGCGATATAAGATCTTTATTATTTCCACTCGTTGCTGCTCTCCAACAGAGAGTTGCCATACTTCTGCCCCCGGATCAACATACAGCCCATGAATTTTAGCAAGCTCTTTAATACGTTCCGAGACAACATCAAGGTCAAGAAGAAATTTTCTTGAGGAAGGAAGTCCTAAGGCTACATTTTCTGCTACGGTAAGAGTAGGAACTAACATAAAATGCTGGTGCACCATCCCAATCCCCAGTCGAATTGCATCCAGCGGAGAACGAATGGTAATCAATTTTCCGTTAACGTAAATTTCACCTTCATCCTGGTGATATATACCATAAAGAATTTTCATCAGGGTACTTTTTCCGGCTCCGTTTTCGCCAAGGAGGGTATGAACTTCCCCGGCACGGACATCAAAATCAATTCGGTCATTCGCCAGCACGCCCGGGAACTGCTTAACTATTCCCCGCATCTCTACTTTTTCGACTTTTGTTAAATTTGTTATTTTAGATGTATCTTTTTTCATATTAAAATGTAAATCAGAGCTCCATTCCGTATGGGTACTCTTAATCTTTCTTTATTTCTCTACTTTGACCTCAATATTTCCTTTGACTATATCCTCAATAGTTTTGCCTACAAGCGCTTCGTCATTTACAATAATTTTAAGACCGCCGTTAGCCAAGTTAAGAGTAAAGATTTTACCTCCTCTTTCTCCCTTCTTAATCATTTCAATCATCGGCCTGAGTGCAACTGCCCAAACAACATCTACACTGGAGACCACATTCTGAGGGGCAAGTGCAGATTGGTCAACATCATATCCGAACCAGAGAGCTCCTCTCTGTTTCGCTACTCCGATTGCTCCGACTGTCATCTGTGATGTTCCAGTAAGAACATCTGCTCCGGCATCGATATGAGTCTGTGCCGCTTCGGATGCAAGGGCAACATCACTATATGAGCCAATCCAGGTTACATTTATTTTAGCATCCGGTTTTATCGATTTTATACCTGCCTTAAAACCTTCTGTATAACGTTTGGCATCACCGGTCTCAATCGGGCCAATTACTCCATAAATATTACTCTCGGAAAGTTTTGCTGCCAGGACACCGTTAACATAGCCGCCTTGTTCAGCTAAAGGTTCATAAGCAAATATATTAGTGATTCCAAGATCGGTAAAGACATTTGCGGTAGACCCCCAGGCAAAACTCGTCTCAGGGAAATCAGGAGCAATATCTGTTAAAGATGCGCCATACTGCGAACCATGAGCAATTACCAGATCATAGCCCTCGCTGGCATAGTCTCGAATAGCAGCAGCAGCATCTGCTACTATAAACATACTCTCTGAATAAACAAACTCAAAATTTTCCTTGCCCATCTCTTCTTGAATGGTAAGCAGAGCTTCGTACATACTCTGGCTCCAGGCAAAATCATTAATAGAACTTGGCATAATGAATGCTACCCGGAAAGGTTTTGCACTTGCTCCGAGCCCGAGCGATAATACAAATATACTTATTAGAGTAAGAATTATTACAATCTTTTTCAACTTCATCATTTTATCCTCCTAATTTTTTATACTATACAAATACAGAAAAACTCTCATTATTCTAAAACATTTTATTTTATTAACCACCTCTCTTTTATTATTCCCCTCGCTCGAAGGGTTTATTTAACGCCGCAGGTGGATGTATGCGGCGTTTAGCCATAGCCGCAAGTACCACGATAGTAACAATATAAGGCAACATCAGGGTAAAATCAGAAGGAATATTAATTCCCTTCACCTGAACCCATATCTGAATAGCATTTACGGTGCTGAATAGAAGCGCACCGGTGAGAATGGTTTTCGGACGCCAGGCTCCAAAATATACCAGGGCAACGGCAATAAAGCCCATCCCATTAGTTAAATTTTGCTGAAATACATTAAGTAGTGCAATAGAGAGAGATGCACCGGCAATCCCCGAGAGCATTCCACCTAATATTACCGTAAAATAACGGATGCGTACAATATTAACCCCTAATGAATCAGCTGCCTCCGGGTGTTGCCCTACAGCTCGAATACTAAGGCCTAAAGGTGTCTTATTCAATACAAACCAGGCAAGAGGAATCAGGGCAAATGCACCATATACCAGGATGTTTTGCTGGAAGAAGATTTCGCCCACAATGGAAATATTAGAAAGCCAGGGGATAGACAAAGGAGGAAAACCATTTACCGTTTGCACTGTTCCTATCATAGTACTAAATAAAAGACTGCTTAATCCGAGGCCGAATATATAAACCCCGATCCCGCTAATCCCCTGTTCGGCCTTTAAAGTAACATTAATAAAGGCAATCAAAAGACCAAATATCGCTCCGACCACTATTGCCGCCAATAAACCAAGCCAAAGATTACCGGTTTTAAGAACCGTATAGAAGGCGCTAAAGGCCCCCATAAGCATAACGCCATCTACCCCAAGGTTAAGGACGCCGCTCAACTGCCCTATCGTTTCCCCAATGGAAGCATATAGATATGGTGTGGCAAGGCGAATTGCAGATTTTACTATCCCGATAATAATTGCTTCCATTATTCGTTCTCCTTTTTATTTTTATTTTTGGAATTGTTTTTCGCGTCTGCAGTTCGCTCCATCCGTCGAGCCTGACTGCGGCGCAGATACTCACTTCCTACTACAAAGAGTACAATCAGGCCGTTCAAAGCACCGATCAAAGCAGAAGGTATTTGCACTACTCTCTGCATCTTATTTGCCCCGGTAAGAAGTGCTCCCAATAACAGGGAAGCCGGTATTGTTCCGATAGGATGAAGCTGTCCAAACAAGGCAGCCACAATCCCGTTAAAGCCCGCACTGCCGGTAAAACCAGATACAGAACCGTCGGTGAACAGCCGGTGATGAACTCCTAACACTTCAGTTGCTCCTCCTAACCCTATTAACGCTCCGCTCAAGAAAAAAGCAAGGACCATATATTTTTGTACATTAATTCCGGAGGCTCGTGAGGCCTGTATATTTTGCCCTATCATGCGAATACGAAACCCAATTGTCGTCCTCCAGAGAAAAATATAAACCAGAATAGCAAAAACAACTGCTATTATTGTTCCAAAATGCAGGCGGGTAGGAATAAGACGGGGAAGATCAACTACATGAGTTAAACGGGTCGTTTGAGGGATAAAGGAGCCAAGTTCTATCTGGAGTGGGTCCATTATCGGTCCGCGAAGAAGATAATTCATCCCATAGGCCGCAATATAATTCAGCATGATGGTGCTCAGGATTTCGTTTACATTAAAATAAGCCTTAAGAAATCCGGCAATTCCTGCCCATATTGCTCCACTTAGAAGCCCGACAAGCAAAGCAATTATAATCAGTATCCAGCCCGGTAAATTTGGAAAATTAAGACAAACTATGGTTGCAGAGAGAGCCCCGACTACAAGCTGACCCTCCCCGCCGATGTTTAAGACGCCGGCACGGAAGGCAATGCAGATTCCCAGTCCTACAAAAAGCAAAGGGGTTGCCTTGACTATTGTGTCTGCTATAGCATTTGTACTACCAAACGCACCCTTGAGCAGGGCCTGGTAAGCAACCAGTGGATTTACTCCGAGAAAGGCGATCATAATTGTCCCGATTAATAATGCAAGAAGAAAGGCCGCTATAGGAATAAGACTCATTGATATTTCCCGGACATTCCTGTATTTCATTTTACCACCTTATTATTTTTTTACTTATAAATTGCAGGATATATGAGTTTGGTACACTTTGTTATTTACTATTCGACATAAATTTTAGAAAATCCTTCTTTTTGGGAAAAGTTTTTAATTTAAAAGTTAGGTGAATGGGGTCAGGCTTCACAACTTCACATTTTTATCGTATTCCGTGAACTTGTGAAGCCTGACCCCGTACCTCGTAATGGCCTCCAGGGCTGATTTTCCCGGTCTATAGCCATATGAGTCAGGATAAAAGTAGGGCTCTACCCTAGGTTCAAAGTACATCTTTACTGTCATTT
>LDZT01007398.1_pt1 | contig 22847 bp, 24 predicted proteins | sample 615521 | NCBI WGS metagenome assembly LDZT01 (sample SAMN03408292, study PRJNA278302) | terrestrial metagenome | isolation source: oil reservoir sample SB1 | place: USA: Alaska, North Slope, Schrader Bluff formation | collected 2011-09
AGGTCCACGTTTCGCCTGCTTCAATCCACCAATCCCAAACCTCGTTGCTTCTCAAAACCTTGCTATCCGCTATCGCCTTGGGGGTAACGATTTTGGCGTCTTCAGTGCCAGTGTCGATTTCGGCGCCGGTGGCCTTAAGAGTGGTAACAAGGGCATCAGAATGGGTGCCGTCTTGGTTATGTTCCTCGAGCAACGCCTCGATCATCTCATCCCATTGGGAAGCGGTGAAAAGGTACTCAACTACCGCTCCGGCTGAGTGAGATTGGGCGGTGCCTTCAATACCTCGATTAGTGTCAGAATCACAGTCGATATTGGAGCCAGAGACGACCCCCTTAATGACCTCAAAGCTAGATGGGGTTGAGTTACCGTCGGAGTCAACTCGGTCGATGGCTAAGATGATGGCCGTATCGGTCGGCAGGCCACTAACTGAGGATAGAGGGATAGTCGTTGTCGTAGCGCTGGCTACACCGCCGGAACCAATCGTCCCCGTCCATCGGCTGGCTGCTTTCAATAGTTTGTCATTTACACTTGCTGCCATAGTTGTCCAATAAAAAAGAGGCCCAAACCCCTAATGATCGGGATTGGCCTCTCTAAAAAAGAGTAAGGCTTACTCTTACCTAATAGATTAACACAAAATCATTCTCGGTTCAATCCTCCCACTCGGAAGGCAGGCTCTGTCCAAAGACTCTGCCCTTGGCCTGGAGCGAAAGAATGGTAAAGTTGGTGTCGGCGGATGAGGAATAGACTTTAAACTGTATCGCATAGACTCGGTTCTTTATCTTGATCCCCTTCTTGACGGAGGCTTGGGTGTAGGTTGATGGTGTCCCGTTGGTGTCGGAGAAGAGAAAGTCGGAGAACAAATCCCAACCCCAACCGGACTGAGAGACGGTATCGGTAATGGTTCGAGAGCCAAGGGAGGTAACCGCCCCCTCCTCGCCAATACCCACGACCTCAAAGGTGACAACGCCTTGGGGCCGTCCTAGCTCGACCAGGACACTTTTTAGCTTCATAATATCCGTTTTGTCTTTAGAAACGGGCAAGAGGGGGGATATATAGGATTGATAGAAGGGAGAGCCAAAATCGCCCTTAAAGTTTTCGGATATCTGCCACAATCTCCCCTCATCAGTAGGCACGGCAAGAAAATGGGTCTTATCGCTGGTGTCGGTGTATTCTAGAAAGCGGGCAACACCCCTCGTCCACTTCCAGGTCCAGTTACCCCGCTCCATATCAAAGATGGTAATCGAGTCATTGCCGCTGGAGCTGTCAGGCACAGACAAGAACACCTTGCCCTCGTAGTAATAGCCGCAAATATCGTCGATATGATCGCCGGAGAGAGAGCGCCAGTTAGGTCGAATAGCCTGGGATAGCTCGTCGGTAGAGAGAACGTTAAACATCTGCTCCTTGTTTCTTAGTGCAAAGACCCCCTGCTTGTTGGGGAAAAGCACGTTGTCCTTGGCTTTTACCACGCCTAAAGGAGCATTTGTGCCGATAGAGCCTACTACCTTGTAGGTAACCGGCACGGCAAAGGAGACATCGTTGACGGTGACGGCACTCATCTCAATCTGCCAAATCGAGCCTTGCCCCTCCGGTGAGGCACAGAGGATCGTCGCGATGGGGTCGCCTTTACCGGTGCGGTAGTGAACTACCCTAACCGGCTTTTCTCGTCCGCCCTTCTCCAAGTCCACCCAACCTCCCCCATACCAGGGAGAGAAGGCCCCTAGATACTGGCCTACTCCGGAAAAGTAAACCCGATACTCGTTGTCCGGGTCTTTAGTGGCCCAAATCCTATTGCCGGACATTTCCATGGGCCCAAACGTGGGAGCGGCGGTGGTATCGTCATCAGGGGTTTCGATATAGTCGTTGGGCTGGAGTGTGCCATCATCGGTAAAGGAGTTGCTGGTAGTGGTGCCTAGGAAGACCTCGTAACCTGATTCGTCTGAGTAGTAAACGTTGTAACGGTCGGCATTGGATACGGCATCCCAGGTTATATCCACATCCTCGTCATCAGCGGCCACCCAATAGTCCCGCTCCTTATTTACCGTGATCGAGGTCTCGGTTGAAGGCTCCGTCTCGCCAACCTGGTTGACGGCGGTGATCTGGTAGTAGGCGGTGTAGTCTCCGGCTGATAGCCCCGCCCCACGAGACGGGCTAACGTTGCTTGGCGTATCCAGTCCGGTATAGGCAGACAAGGTGGATCCATCGTAGCGTAAGAGGCTGTCAACACCGTTGGAGATATAGAGTTCGTTTTTAATCTGAAGGAAGTAGGCAGGATTTCCAGCCGTTAGGGTGGAGCTTCCTATCTGAGACCAGGTCTGTCCATTGTCGGTGGATTTGTAGATTTTCCCGGTCGTTCCTCCCACCACGATAAGCTCTCGATTGCCGGTGGTGTTGTTGATATACTCGACCGCCCCATCCAGGGAGTTTTCGCTAGCCACCGTTTGGCCGTAGTAATCGATCCCCCAGCGGCTCTTCCAAAGGCCATCTTGGACCTGCATTAGGTTGATCGACTGAGCGGCAAACTTCTCGTTTAGCCGGGCCTCGTCAACCATAGTGTTGGTGCCACCGGAGAAGTTCCTAAGCTGTATCAGCTTCTGTTTTGGTTTCTTTCGCTTGCTGAATTTGATTTGCATAGTTAGTCGCCAAAGCCGGAATAGTCGTCATTGATAACCGACCCCTCCCACGGTGCCGGAGTATCGTTCTTCAGCTTCATGGCTTCTAACTTGTTGAGGGCCACTTGCCGCCAAATGTCTGCCTTGCCGGGATCCTCATCCTCAATCTCGGTGGCTGCTGACCAGTAAACGGCAAACATAGGATCGGCCATCTCCAGCGTCTCGGTGCCGGTGGTGGGAATGTCGGCGCTCTTGTAGTAATCGTAGGCGATGGTAAGGCCGCTAGATTCAGGCGCCCCCAAGATATGGATGGTGTAGCCGTCCTGCTCGTTGCCGGTAACATAGTAGAGACGGGGATCGGCGTGATTCTGATACATTTGGGCGTCTTCGGCCCCAATCTTGGTGTAGTAGGTGGAGTTGCCGGAAGAGTCGACCACTCGCAACTTGCCCATCGGATAGCGAAAATCAGAGGGGGCGTCATAGGCTTCTTGATCGGCTACCGTGCTGGTGTCGCCATCGGCCGCATCGGATAAAGAGACAACCAGGTCTCGCCAAAGAACGTTACCCTCGCTCTCCCATATGCGCACGGCCTCCTTCACCCGGGCCAGTCGGGTATCATAGTCGGTGTCTCCGGCTGAGGGATAGTCAACGTCGCCGTCAACCAAGACATGGATCGATTGTAGGATTTCTGCAACTGTCATCGTGATAAACAAAAAAGGCGCCCCTGACTCCCTACCTTGGGTGTCAAAGACGCTCTATGAAAAGAACTAGTCTTTATCTTCCAAACTTGACGCTGACCTTGGGCGTTGTCATCGCTTGCGGTCTGCTACTTCCTATTCTAAGGTTTTGCGTATTTAAAGTCAATGGTTGTATCTGGGGCATGTCGGACAGGTCAACGCTGCTACTCCCTCCGCTTATCTTAACAGTTGAGGGTTGTCTTGTGGTCAGTAGCTTCAAGCCCTGTCGGGCGATCACCTTGGGAGCGGCAAACTTGGGGGTAGAGCCTAACCTGATTGTGCCTGAACCAGAGCCACCAATAATCTTGATCTTGCCCCCGGAGGTGTAGCGGTTAACATCGAGGCCATACTCGTCACGTAGAGCCTCGGTTACTGCCTGGGTCAATACCTTGGCTTCGAGCATCTCTTTGACAAAGGCCTCAAACTCGGCCTCATCTTTGGCCTCCTTGAGCTTGCCAGCCGCCCACTCGGCCCGCTTCTCGACCGATGGCCCGGCTCCTGAGGCGTAAGTAGCCAGTTGGACCTTGAATAACTCTTGGGGTTTTTCCGTCTCGATCCTCTGTAACATCTGCTGGGCGAACTGGTAGTCCTCCTCCAGCTGGGCCAGCTTGTTTTCCTTCTCCCACTGCCGGTAGTTGCCATACTCGATCTTGGCCTTTTTCTCTTCGTAGGAGTCGATGACGCTGGACGCATCGTTGTAGAGAACCTCTAGTTGATCAGTCTTCTCAGGTAAGCCCTGTTGAGCCTCGGCGTCTTTGGCGTCTCGAGAGAAAATGCCGCCAAACAGGCCCTTTGAATCCTTTGTTGCTAGTGGTCTTTCTGTCGCCTCAAAGTCTTGGTAGGAGCCGATGAACCGACGGGCAATAGGCAGGTTGTTCTTATCAAGCGGCTTTCCGGCTAGGGCGTTGTGAATCGTCTGCACTACCTCGACTGGTGTTTTGACGTATCCGGCCAGGTAACCCTCCAACATGTTCTTTAGCTTCAAAGGAGACACGCCCAAGACTTCACCAGCGGCCTTGTAAGCCTCTGGGGTGTATTTGGTATATTGCTCTTCGGCTGGTCGATTCTGCATATAGGAGGGGACAATGTCTTGGTTCTTGAAGAAACTATAGTTGGCGATATTTTCCACGGCCGGCTTTAAAAGCTGAGGCAAGTTGCTGCCAATCGTCCTTGAGGCTACCTCGCCAAAGCTCTTGCCCTCCTCCAAGATGGGCATGGTGTCGGAAAACATGCTCAAGGCCAACTCGCCTACACTCTGGGGATCCGTCTTGGCCGCATAGGAGATGAGGCTATCGATTGGACGAGAGAAAAGCGGGGCCACGTTGCCAACCGGTATCTTGATATAGTCGGGCTTGCCCTGCTGGTCTCGACCCTTGACGATGATGAAGTTGGTATCCTTCTCCCAGTCGGGGATCTCCGCATAGACGTCTGGATGAACAGTGTTGTTATAGACAGAGGCCATAGTCGCTGGTAGGCCAACATAGAGAGCGGCGTTTAAAAGGAGTTTTCCTGGTCGCTCGGCGGCGGTGCGAATCAGCTTGTCAAACCCCTGTACCCCCACATTGAGGAAGGGGATGATGGCGTTGGCTGTTTTCATCTTGGCCCCCATACGGGCAAAGTCCAGGGAACCTTCTCTTGATTCCAGTGCCGAAATCAAGGGGTTGCCGGTGGCTTCCTTGGCTCGCTGGTAAAGACCGATTCTTGTTGGCGTCTCGGAAAGATCGCCGATGGTGTCTAGCCCCCCCACGGCCCAATCGCCAAGCTGTTTGAGCAGGCCCTTCTTTTGGGCGTCTGATAGTTGCTCGGCAATCTCTTTTCGACCTGATAGGTTCTCGGAGAATATCTTGCCGCCGCTATTGACCCACTCCTCGACTAGCTCGTCACCGCCACCGTATTTGTGTTTTATCACGTGCCCTAGGCCTCTCAGATAGTCCCAAAACGGCCGATAACCGTATTTTGAGGTAATAGCCGCATCGAACTGGTCGCGGATAGCGTTGGGTATCATAAAAGCGACGTTTCGACCCGTTGCTCCTTGGCGCAAGATACTGGCGGGGACTGAGAGTATCTTGGTAAGCGTATTCATCGATTCTTCGTTTAGCCCCTTGACCGCCTGAGCGATATCCTCGCCCACCTGCCAGTATTCCTTCTTGCCGTTACTCCAAACAGTGATGGTGTCGTTACCGGACTTTTTGACCACCTTGAACAGATCGGAGAACTCGGGGGCCACGTTTCTCAAGTTGATGACTGACTGAGCCGCTCGGTTACGGGAGACGGCCGATTCAATCTTGTAGGTATCAGCGATGATGGATTCTAAAGGGGAGATGATTTTCCTCTCGGACCCCTTGATACGCTTCACCGGCTGGGAACCAAGGAAAGCCTTGTTGGTAGGCAAGCCTAGATAGTCGGATATGTCGTCCATCACTCGCTGGAAGGGTACATAATCTTTGGAGACAGACTTGATGCGCTTGAGGGCATCTTGAGAGATGACGCCCGCCTCTTGAAGCATCTTCAATCCCTGGTCTTGGTATTCATAGAGTTGCTGGGCCACCTTATCAAACGAACTCAAGTCATACTTGCTTCCCAAGGCGTTGATAACCTCATTGGCCTGGTCAGCGTCGGAGCCCTTAATTCCTCGACTGGCTAGGTTAAGGTCTCTCTTGGCTTTAAGATAAAGGTCAAAGTCTCTTTTGGGTACATCGCCAAGCTGGTCGATAATCGGCTGAAGCTTGGTTTGGTGTCGTTGTTCAGCCACCGATCCGGCCCCCAAGACTCTCATCAGGTTAAACTTGGGACTCTTTTCAGGCAGTATCTTGACCTTTGCCTGGTCTTCGATTGAGGATTCCAGCTTCTCGATGGGGTGGAAGCGATTGACAAAGTCGGTATAGAACTGGTCTAGGCTCTCCCTGATGTTCTTCTTGGGCTTTTGGCCCGGCTCGCCGATCTGTTTGGAGGCTCGATCCAACACGTTGTCCGGCTCGTCGATTATCTTCACCCGGGGAGATTCTGGGACATTGAGAGGTCTTTGGATCCCTTCAGTCCCCTGAATCCTAACGGTATCTCCTTCACCCGCAAACGACTGGCTCATACCAGGCATTTTGCTCATATTGGGTATATCGAGCTTCTCGGCCTTGAGAGTGTCGCTAGCCTCGACCATCCAATCCAAGACGCTCTTGATTCCTTTGTTGCTTATGGGTTGTTCCTCGCCTAAGAATTCGTTGATGATTTTGTCAACAATAACGCCAGTCTCACCTGTATTGCCTCGAGCGTTCTTCTCTACCATCTGGGCAAACTTGCCAAAGTTGGCCCGATCCTCCTTGCTCATGAAATAGAGTGAGGCGATAAACTCGTTGAACTTTTCCGGGTTGTTCTTTCTAAGCCGTCTGATACCAACAGGTGAATTGGCTATTAGCTTTTCTAGCGTGTTGGTCTTGGAGAAAGCATTCTTGACGCTAGAAATGGCCATGTCATCAATGCCTTTGTTAAAGAGCAGACCAACTAACATCTCCGCCGTGTCAATGACATCGCCCTTCTTCGTTCCCTCGATTCTCAAGGCACGGCTGGGACCAGCATAGTCCTTCAATCCTCGCAGGCCAGCTGACACTACATCCTCTCCCTCTTTCTTGGGCCCCAAGGCTCCATAAACGGCTGGGAAGGATCGATAGGTTAAGTATCCAGCCGGATTGGCCGCAAATGCTCCAGCTCTCAATAAGCCAAGGCCCGTGTCTGCAGCCGTGGCCCCGATTCTCACCTTGCCTGAATCATCAGTTAGGCCTCGGGACTCTAAGCTCTTCTGAGCCAACTCCTTGTTGGTCTTGGAAGCGATAGGTGATAGCTTGAGTTGAATGTCTGAGATATTGCGAAATGGCTGGGCTAGTTCCTTGCCTACCTGACTGACGGCCCCTAGGGTTCCTTGGCCGATACTCTTGATTCGAGGATTGATATTGGGAGACTGATAAGCCCCTTGATACATATATTTGAGAGGCTTGCTGACGGGCTTGGCGATGGTCGTTGCCGCCTTCTTTGCGGCCGGGGCGGCTACCTGCTTGGTGTATTCTTGCCGAAGTTCTGGCGTTCGGGCTACCTCACCCCACGCCTGGAGGTTTTTAAGACGCTCGTCCTTTTCCTTCTTTAGCCAGTTTAGTAAATCTTTGACTGCCATTCATTTATCGAGTTCTAAAATATACTCCTAAGTCTTTCTTCCTCTGCCTTTCTCTTCAAGAGTAAGGGATTGGTGAAAAAGTCTCCGGCATTCTGGCCTTGACCTAGTCCGGATAATCCGGCCAGCTCTTGTCGGGTGATATCCTCGGGTCGGAAGTTGCCGTATTGACCGAGTTGGATTTTGGCGTCATCTAGTTGGGCCATACGGTTGATCGCCCATTCCTGCATGGCGTTGTTCCATTGCTGGGCCTGAGCGTCTAGCTGGCGCAAATAGTTGATAGAGTCTTGAATGATCGACTGCTCGGTGGCATTCAAGGCTGCCTGTTTCTCAGCCGAAGCGTTGGCTTTAGCAGACTGAACTTCTTGGAGCTTGGTTTGATACCAATCAACCAGTTTGCCAACTTCGTTAGCTTTCCAAGTCTCCAGTTTGGCCTTTTGCTCCTGGAAAATGTTTTGAACCTGTTGAGCGGCTTGGTCGATCTGGTCGTAACGGTCTTGGGCTTGTCTCATGATATCGGTTCGGCCTTGGTTAGCCGCTCTTCCCATCGCCGCCGCATACATCGGAGAAGCGGACGAATCAGAGGCTCCCATCGTGCCAAGATAGACGTTGCCAGCTTTGAGCATGTTGGTTAAGTTGGAAGATAGCTCCCTAACGTTTCTGGCTTGCTGAGTTTGAACGTTGCCTCGTTGCGCCTCAAGATTGGACATGGAGCCGCCCCTGGCCGTTTCTAGCTCCCCCAACTGGCTCTGGTAGAGGTTGCCGATGGTCCCCTCTCGTTCTTGGCGCCACTGGGGTAAGTTACCGGCTAGCTGATCAAGATAGTTGAAGATAGGTTCGTATTGCTTCTGATATCCCTCTTTGGCTCTTTGTAGGGCTAGCTGTTCGGGGGATGGACCGCCACCACCTCCGCCTGGGGCTTGAACTTGGCCGTTAACAACGTAGTATTTCCCCTCAGTCGATGAGTATTGGTCGGGGTTGATTCCCATCGATCGCACTTGTTCGCCGGTGAGCCATTCTCCTTGGCTACTGCCACCACCGCCACCAGAGCTAGTGCTTGTAGTACTGGGTGAAACCGAATCTCCACCGGCTCCACCACCGCCACCATCACCAACACCACCACTAGAAAAGGGGGTTCCTGTCGTAGGAGCGTAGGCTTGGGCCGTTGTATACTTCTTGTCAACCGCGCCCCCGGGTGTGATTGCTCGAGAAATACCTATCTCGGGAATCCCCATTCTGCCGCCAACATCGGCGACAGTCTGACCAACAGCCCTGGCAATATCAGTGCCACCCTGGGTGAACGGGAGCTTTGCCCATTCAGCAAGATTACTGAGCCTGCTATCACCGCTCTGGAAATTGTAAATCTTGTCCCAAAATGCCATATATATTTATTCCAACAAAAAAGGCCTGACTCCAAGACACTCGCTGGTGTCCTCGAATCAAGCCTCTCCTGACAAGAGTAAGCTCTTATCTACTTACTAGAGTAACACAAATCTTTATGTTAAGTCAAGACCTAGGGCCTGCCCCTAGTCTTCCTTGTTAAGAAAACCCATGCCTCTCTGTTCCACTTCAATACAGCCACCATGGCCTCCTCTCAACTTTAAAGTCAATAGAAGGGTACCGGCCACAGCGTGCCTGTCAAGGCTACGAGGAGGTCAACGACTCACACCGCCACCATGGTAGTTACACGTCCGGCACAAGACCAGCTTGTCCCGTCGGCCAAGCCTCAGCCACTTTCGGTATTCCTGGTACTTCTCGTTCGTCCAGACCCCCTCAATCCCATCGGCTAGCACATCCCCCATGATCGCTTCCCGCTTGTAATCTGAGCAACAAAGCACGGCCAAACCGTCATAGTCGATATACATCTGCTGAAAGGGCCGCAGGCACATCCCCTGGCACTTGCCCTTCCCCACGTCAACCAGACCGGCCCGGTTGTAAAACTGATCGGTGCCGTGGTCATAAAAGGGCCAGACTCGAACCCCTGGCCAGCCCAAGACCTTTTTGTGCGTCTCCCAATCATAGGCTGAGACTTTTAGCGTATCCAGTCCCGCCTCAATCAGTTGCTTGGCCAGCTCCTTCGTCAGCAGATCGCCATTGGTTGATAGAAAGATATGGTTCTTAGGTAACTTCTTCCTGGTATAGGCGATAAGCTCCACCATGCGCGTATCCAGTAAGGGCTCGTTCTTCAGGTAAGGCACGACTCTAGCCTGGTAGCCAAGGTCAGCCAGTTGGTTGATGATATTCTTGTAGTCAGCAAGCTTCATCCGCTTGCCGGTTCCCTTGATATAGGATCGAGGACAAAAGGAACAAGACCGGTTACAGGCGTCCACCGTTTGGATCTGGATTTCTAGCAGTCGAGGGGTCATGCCGGAGTAAACCCCCTTTTCTTGCTACATTCAAACGGCACCCCATTGCCAACCAGATATTCGTAGAGGGGTGCTTTGTAGTTTCTGTTCTTGAGCTCAGGCGTTAACCATAGAAACTCCTGGACTAGGTCGATATCCAAAAAGGGAAAGCGAACCTCAACCCCGTAAGCCTCAGGGATACGGGTTTCTTTTAAAAGGTAGGAGTAGTTACAACCATCCTTAAAGTTATACCACTCGGTCAGCTTCTCAGGAAAAGTGCCTTTAAAGGTGCTCTGGGTGGGCCAGAGGCCATAGTCGGCAAGGATTTCATCAGCCCCTTGGGTGGACAGATAGACAGCAAGACCTTCCTTCTTGGCCGTATCGCACATAAAGGCTAGAGCCACAGAGGCGTTATCATCCAAGATGGTCTGCTCTCTTATCTTGCCATCATATTGGATGGTATAAGGAGCATTCTCGATTTTGCCCTCAAGCTCCTTCTGGTAACCCTCAAACCAGGGGCCATACTCGACGATATGGTGATCAGACAAGAAGCGGCCTCTTCGCTTCAAGACCCGCTCGTTTTCGTTCATATTGACGGTGTAGGCCCGGAAGGGGATTTTCTGCTTAGTTAGCTCGTAGGCTAGGGCCCCGGAGTCATAGCCGGAGGAGACGCCGGTAAACAGCTTACCCTCTTTGGCATTCTTGGCCACTGCGGCAGAGAAAGCCTCCAACCAGTCCTCATAGCTTTCTTTCTCCTGATGGTCAAAGTCAAACTCCTGCTCCATAAAGGCCACCACTTGGGGGTGGGTAAATCGCTCTTTCTTCATGCCAGTTCGGGTAAAACTTTTAACAGTTTCTTGTTAACGCAATCATAGATGGTCTTATCCTGCCACTTGATATAGCCCTGAAGCCTCTTATCGGCTCGGCACTCTTTATCCCAAAAGCAGTAATGGTGAATCCGGCTCTTAGCCAGCATTCCATGGCCATTGTTGGGGTGATTGGGACGGGCAAAGGAGCGATAGGGCTGGTAGTTTATCCCCGGCATCCAACGGAAGACCTTACAATGCCGATCATGGGGATATAGGGGGACTTTAGCCCCATCCTTGGTCTCCATGGTGTAGAAGAACTCCAGCTGGTTGGCCATCGAGTGCTGGAATACCTCCAAGTCATCAACCAGCCCCTTCCCAAACTGCTCGTCCTGGTCAGGAAACAGAACATAATCAGGCCGGAGCTTATCCAACCGTCTAATTAGGCTCTCTCGCCAGTTCCACTCGTTATACTCGATATCCTCCGAATAGGGGACAACAATTTCGGCTCGCTTCTTGGCCTCCTTGACACACCGGTCAAAGATCCTCTTATCGCCGACCCGTTCGTCAAATCGCAAGACCACAAAGTCGCAATACTGAGCCAACTCGCCTACCAGCTTAGGAGCTAGTTTGAAGTCGGTAATGGCCACTAGTCCGGCAATGACTTTACTATCTAAGAAACTCATATAACTTGTTTCCAATCAAATCGTAAATCGATTGCCTCTTTTTTAGAACCGTCATCCACCACCACAATCTCGGTCTTATCTGGCCAATCTCGCCAGTACTCAATCTGTTTGGCTAGCATCTCCGGCTGATTATAATAAGGAATGATAATGGAGAGGGTGTAGTCGCTCACCGTAGGTGCCTCCTCTTATGAACCAGCTTGCCCCCATAGAGTGAGTCGTTGAAGGTTGACACCTTAATTCCGGTCTGTTTGACCGCATAGGGAAAAGACAACTGATCCCGTCTTGAGTGACGGCAAATCTCGCTCCACCAGGCGTTATTGAACGCCTCGCAAGCCTCATTATGGCGCCTTAAGATAACCGGACACTCAAACAGCCCCTCGCCTAAACCCTGTTCCTTGTAAAGCTCCACCTGGTGGTCAACGATATCGGGATCGTCAAGATTTAGCTTCTTGATAGCCGCCGCCTCCTGCCAGACGTTTTGTCGGCCATAGTGGGTAAAGACGCAGATATCCGCTTCTCCTAGGTGCTCCTCAATCAGGGTATCGATGGGGGTATCTAGAACGATGTTCCCATCTATCCAGAGGGAGTAGTCGACGTCAAAGTACTGGTGGGCTAGAACCTTGTGGATTTTGGCGTTTCGGTTGGGGTCGATAAAGAGGTCGCAGACTGGCAAGACAGTCCAGCCGGTCTTGTCAGGCTGATAGTCAAGAAAGGCAAAGTGGGGGGTTTGACCAAAGGCTCCCTCCTCGACCAGGGCGTCCTTGGCGTTGGTGATAGCGGTGTAGATAACGGCCTTCATTTGAGTAGATCATGTTTTTTAGCGGGCTTCTTCCCCTTCTTTGTCTCAACTAGCTTCTCGAAGAACTCCACCCAATCGACCACCAGCTGATCGATATCTCGATGGTCCTTCACCCAATCATGGGCCTTGTTGGCCAAGTCAACCCGTTTCAGGGGGTCTTCTATCAGACTGCCTACCTTCTCGACCATCTCATCAGGGGTAGCAAAGAGCAGGCCATTCTCATCATCGACCATCTCGTCCGAATAAGGCGGCGTATCAGAGGCCACGGTGGCCATACGCAGGGCCGAATACTCATACCACTTTAGACAAGACTTGTTGGCGTTAAAGTCGTTTGATCTGAGAGGAGCCAGGCCGATATCCCCATCAACACAGGCCATCCGGTAACCATGGCCATCAGCCCTTAGCCAGCCCCACGTCTCGATTCGATCTTGGGGCAAGTCCTTGGTTATCCCTTTAAAGTGCTGGCCAACGATAACCAGCGTCAGTTGCGGGTAACGGGTCATCAGAGTTTTCAAGCCCTCCTTAATCATGGCCAAATCCTCATAATGGCTTGCTCCTCCCTGCCAGACTAGGCGCACTTCCTTCTTGTTGGTTCGAGTAATGTCCAACTGGGGCCAGAAGGAGAAGTCAATACCGTTAGGAATGACCACGACCGCCTCGTTGTATTCCTTAAGGCGTCCGGCTAGGCGGTTGGTGGTAGTGATAACCGCGTCGGACTCAGCCAGACAGTATTCATAGTCAATCATCCGGTGGCGGTTGCGATAGAGGTCAAACTCTCCTCGTCCATGTTGCCAGAGGGCCGTGCCGTCCTTGAGATTCACCTCGGCCGTGCCAAACTGCTTGTAGGCGTTGTTTAGAGGTGAGGTATTGTGGAGATCATCGTCGGTATCAAAGACAATCGGCTTGTTCGGGTAGTGGAGCTTGAATTGCCTGATGATGTTGGCGATACGCTCGTTTAGGAAGCGAACGTGTAAAGCGTCGCAGGAGGAGAACATGGCCTCGATTTGGGGATCGGAAAGCTCAGCGTCCATCGCCTCAACCGAGGCAAGGTTAGCTTTTTTAGCGGCTTTAGCGAAGGTCTTTAGCCGATACCAGCAGACCCCGCCATAGTCCTGGGGAGTGGTCAAGATTTTTACTGGTCGCTTGGATTGAGTGTCGCCCATTCTGGGTAATGTTTAAAAAAATCAGGCTCCTTGTAATATTCGGGTCCATAGAGGGCGGTGAAGAAGTCATCGACGCATTGGGGCATGGAGGCGATCTTGCGCCAGTGGGCCTTTCCATAACCGTGCTTATAGGTGCGGGCCATCTTGGCGGATCGGAGGTAGTCCTTGATAGCGTCCTTCTTGGTATAGGCGGCGATCAGTTCCTGGCGTCGTTTGTTGTTGATACCGTCGGCAATCTTGCCGATTGCCTCTTTAAACCTGTCTTTGGTTTCCATTGCTGTTGATTATATCAAATAAAACTGGCGAGGGGGCTAGGAAGCACCAACCCCCTCACATAACCGATTACTTAGCTGGTTGACAGCCCGGTAATCTTACCTGATCCAGCTTCGTTTCTGGCTTCCAAGGTAAGTTCGGTCTTAACCACGCCTCGAGTAGAGTCGCCAATCTTGGCCACGTCTTCCTTAGCTGTCTTTCTCAAGACTGCAACCTTCCAAAGGTCGGTTTGCAGAAGTGCGACAGAGTCGGTAGGCATGAACCGGGATTTTCTGATCTTGACTCGACCAAAGTCGGAATCATAGACGTCAACCCCTGATAGCATCTCTTTCTCGGATGTAGCCTCAACGAACTTGGTGGCAGAATCGGTGAATGTCCCGATTTTGCGCTTTTGGAAACCATTAGCATAGACCGTGTCAGGATTTCCGCCTTCATCCCAAATATCTTGGAGAGCATCATTGAACATCGAATCGGTCAACGTTTCGTCTCCTGTGCCTGTCCCTGTCTCATTGACAGAGGTAATCCAAGCTAGGACTCCCTTGAGGCTTCTGGCGGTGCCAGAGGCTCCGGAAGCACCAGCAGCGGTGCTACAGAGAGCGTACTCGATATCACGAGCGTGTTCTTTTAATGCTTTCGCCATTTGGTAAGCGTACTCATCCTCTAAGCCAGCCGTATCAACGGCTCTTTGAGTGTCAGAGACTTCGACCGGGGTTACAAAAATCTGAGTGTAGTTCCCCTCACGAGTTCTAACATCTCGGCGTGAGAACGAATAATCGGCACCTTCAATGTTGGTATTGGAAGTCGCTGTTGCCAACGAGTCTTTTAACCACTCATGGTAGGTTCCTTTAGCCTTGGTCTTGCCAAAACTAGAGAACATCGGAGTATCTTCTGGGCTGATGTTTGTAACAACGTCCAAAAGGTCCTCGCGATTGCCTATCGCCTGATAGGTTTGCATTGCGCTAGAGTTTGCCATGTATTATTTCACCTCCTTTTGTTTTTGATTTAGGAGGCCTTCTTGTCCGAGCGATTAAGCTGCTTAAGGTAAGCGGCCCACGCTTCGGTGGTCCCTTCCTTCATGGCCTGTTGCCGACTGGCCTCCAGTTTGGAGTCAGCTCTATCCTGGCCTCCTGCCTGCGGTGATACCGCCGACTGGCCCATGGATTCGGCCATCTTCACAGCTGATTCGCTTTGACCCTTGGTTCGCGCAACTTCACGCTGATCCTTGAGAAGTTGATAAACCTCTCTTGGCTTCTTCTTAGCGACAAAGCGGCCGTTTCCATCAGTGTTAATCGACTGATAGAGATCGGTAAACGCCTTATCAAACGTCGGATCATCAAAGTCCTTGGCTTCTTCCTGTAAGCGTTCCAGGTCAAGGACATGGTCCTCGAGCGTTCGAGTCAACTGCTGGCGTTGCTCAAAGGCTGATAGGTGTTGTTTCACCCTCAAATCAGCGATTTGGGCCGCCCGACGGTTAAGCTCTTGCTCAAGCTGGTCCGGTGTGACTTCCGTACCTGGTTTAAAGATAGATTCTTTGCGAACCTCCTCTTTCATCCAGGGCGGTAACTGTTCCTGGGATCGGCTATCCGCCGCGGTTTGTGAGTCTTGCCCACCTTCTTGTTCCCGGCCAGATTGTCCGGCACCTTTCAGCTTGTCGAGTAATTGATGAACCCGCCGTTCTGCACGACTGGGTTTCTCATCCTCCTCCTTTGATTTGTCCTCACCGTCTCCATCGCTGGCCGGCGACTGGGACCGTGTGGTCTCCTCATCAGATTCTGATGCAGTTTGAGGTTTTTCCTCTTTGGCTGGCGAGGCCGCGCTGGTGTCTTCTCCAGCGTCAGTGCCCACATCGGCACCTGCTGCCTGTTTTTCCTCTTCGTTCATAAGTTTTCACCTCCTCCGAGGTAATTTTTAAAATGTCAGACCACTGTATTTTGAGCCCAGGGTCGACCGCAGGCTCCATTCTTCTGGCCAAAGAAGACTGGGGTAAAGACACTTTTGTTTATGTCTTCACCTCAACCTTCTTTAGGATTGGCAAGCCCTCTTCATCAAAACCGGTCAACATCACGCCGGTGCCGATAAAAACGGCATGTTCCACCGGACACGATTGGCAGACTAAATACGGTCCGCGTTGTATCCATTGGTGACCCGCTAACCCCGGCAACGTTTGGGGAGCTAGTCGGTCCTTGTCAATGTCCTCATGATAAACGTCTTTGTCATTCACCTTTGGCTTGCTTTTTTGCTTCCTCGGCTTCCTTGGCCACTTCCAGCGTCTCCTCAACCTTGTCAATAACATCTTGAAGATGTCCAGCCGCGATGCGGGCGGTCAACGCCTTATGGCCAAATGCCTCGACGGATTCATCCCCACGCATGGCAGCTGTAACATCATCAGCCATTAATAAGAGTGAGGCAATCTTAGGTTCGAGGATAGCTTCCTTAAGCGTTCGCCAACCCTCGCTTTGAGCTAGTTTGACCAAATACTGGTCGTCATACCGACTATCTCGGTTTCCCGCCTCTCGTAACTTCTGGTAAGCCTTTAAAATATCGTTAGCCATTGCCGAATAACTGCTCTGCTACTTGCCTAATCTGAGGGTCTTGAAATTGCTGGCCCACTCCTCCACCAGGGGTAGAACCCATCTGCGCCCCTTCCGGGCCTCCTGGGGGTATCTGAGGGCCTCCTGGGGCCTGATTAGGAGCCGGTTGATTGACTGGTAGTTGGTAATCGGTAATCATCTTATCGGCTCCCACCACTCCGGAGGTGAGTAACCAATGCTTCAAGAGCTCGCCCATATCCAAATCCTTCCCCTTCTCTCGTATCGCCTGGATAACGGCCGGGTTGCCCATCACTACTTGGAGAATTCCGGTTAGAGCCTGATTTTGCATCGCCTCATCCTTGGCAATGGTCGAGCCGGAGTCGATAAAGAAGCGATAACGGCCCTCAATAGCTTCCGGCTTGATGGTTAGCTTGCCACCGGTGCCGTTCTCGAACATCTCGACTACATCAGGATACAAGGAGGCAATCTCCTCGATCTCTCCCTCGAACAAGGAAAGCTCTATCGGTTTCTCCTGGCGAATGGCCATCAGGTCGATATAGCGATCGTATAGATCCTCCAGGGCCGCCTCTAAGGATTGTCTCTCCCACATATCAGCGGCTGATTCCTTGGCTACCTGGTATTTGACCGCCTGGGGCGTCTTGCCCATCGAGGGATCAACGTCCTTTTGCACTGATAAATCAGAAGTGCCTAGCATGTTGTTAAGATTGGCGATCAGGTGTCCAGCGGCATTGTTGAAAGAGTTGATCCCTGCCGGTGAGAGCTGTAACTGCCGGATCGAGTTAGGGATCGTCTCGAACCACTTGGCCATTGGTTTCCACTGAATCGAGGAGGGGACCACACCCTGGCGGTTAATGATCATTGGAGGAAAGATCGAATACTTAATAGCGTCCATATAAAGGTTGGTCAGCGAGTTGATCGCCTTCTGGACCGGCTTGCCTCGCTCGATATCGCCCAACCCCACGGAGCGATCCAAAAGGGGAATAGTCTCTTTGACGACAATCGGTAGTCGGCCGTTCTGATGGGGATTATCAATATCTCGCAAGGGTCCAACGTCTTGATAGTCAGGCGCATAGGTCACCCAACGGTCCCGCTCATATTTGGTGCGGATAAGCACCTGGGCAAAGCGGCCCGTGCCCCCATGGTCAGATGAGCCCCACTCCTTCTCCGCATAGGACTGATACTCATACTCGGAGCGCTTCTTACCGTCTTCCTCATCAATCTTTTCCAGCAGATCATCAATATTCTGCCAATAGTCGCGGTTTCTCCCCTTTAGCCACTCGACAGTAACAAAGGAGTCAACAAAGCAGTAGTCCATATCCTGGGGTTGTTTGACGCCCGGCTGAGGGTAGTATTGCCGGATAGGGATAATCCAACAATCGGGTCCGACGTAATCGTCTTTGACCACATAATCGACCAACAGAGGCATGGAGCCGTAGATTTGAGAGTAGATCACCCAAAGCTTCAACTTGGTCAGGTGGTCGTATTGGGCGTTGGCGTTGGGAATAATGTATTTTCGCAAGATAGCGTCCATCAGGTGGGCCTTGCCCTGGTCGGTAGAATCAAGGGCTTGGGTTCGCCCGGTTGGTTCTTGGGCTAGGATACGCTGGGTGCGTTGGATAATCGCCGTGGAGAGGTGGCCATCGTTAACGTTGGACTTAGCCGCCTCCTCGGAAAGCTGGCCCTTCTCGCGGTTGAAGAAGATCTTCTCGTGTTCCTCCCAAATATCCCTAACATCAGACAGGGCCTGGTCGGCGTATTGCCACTCATCTTGAAGAGAGCCGATTTCGACTATCTCTTCCCGCTCTTTCTTGGGTTTGCTGGTGGACTTTTTCTTCTTGGCCATAAAAAAAGGCCGACACTCGCTAAATCGAGTTCGGCCGTGTGCTGGAAAGCTCTCGGGCTAACTTACTCCAATCATATCATCTATTTTGCCTTTTCGTCAAGCTGAAATGATCTCTTTAGATTCCTTTGGATATGGAGCTCCTTAGCTTCCCCCTCGTTCATCTTGATAGAAAAGGAGAACGTCCCCGACTGGTTATCCTCGTGTAAACGCTTGATTTCGGCTAACATCGCCTCCACCGCCGAAGTATTGGGGCTATCTTTAAAACGACATCGCTCAAACTGATTGCCAATGACAGAGACGACTCGCCCCTCGTGAAGAAGGAAGGTCAGCGTAGAGGTGCCAAACTGCTGTTTATCAAAGGCTTTCTCTAGCTCAACATAGACTGGCAGGTTCTTCTTGGACAGTTCGTATTTCATAGCCGATTAGTAAAAGCCATCCTCGTCAAATAGGTTCTGCTCGGGAAACTCTTGCTCTTCCGGGTTCAAGTTCTGGGCCTGATAGGAGCAGACCACATAGCGTAGGGCGTCCATGGCGTGATCGTTGGCCTTCTCCGGTACCTCCGGGTTGTTCTGATCGGGCGCCTGGCTTACCGCCTTTTCCATCCAACGATACTTTTCAAACTCCTCGATGGTATGCTGGCAGTGGGAAAAGACATACAGTTGAGGCATCCCATGACGCCAGCTCACCTTATTCTTGTCATCGTCCAACTGGTTTTTGACAATCGGTACCGAATGACCGACCTGGGCTTTCAGTTTCTCCGCCACCTTCTCGATCCCGTAAGTAACCCAATTCTTCTTGGAAGTCCCCGTCTCCTTATTGGCCGGGGTGATATAGATACCTCGCTGGGCAAACTCGTTTATCCACTGGGCCCCTGATGGATCCCCATAGGTGGCTGTTACCCGTGCAGAGAAGGCATTGGCGTTGATTCGGCCCGCATGGTAGTCAATGGTCTGGCCCGTCTCGTAATGCTCGTCAACGATATAGAAGTTGTTATCCTTATCCACCGCCACCCACAAACAGGCAGTCGGGTTAGTGGAGCCAAAGTCAATCCCTCGATAGAGGGACCAGTCGGCTGGGATATCGAACGGGTCGATAACGTGAAGGCTCCGCTCGAAGTTCTTGTAGATAAGGCCGGTATGCTTTCTAAAATCAGCCAGGTACTCTTGGGCGAAGGCGTCCTCGGTTAGTTCCTTCTTAGCCTGGTCAATCTCTCCCTTGGGGATATGGGGGTTTTCGTAGGAGGTAAAGCGCCAGGAGCGGTAAGGTCCGTCCTTCTTCTGGCCGGTCAGGTAAAGCTTATGGAAATGGTCAAAGCCTTTGGGGGTAGAGATAAACAGAGCCGGGGCCTCATAGTCGGTCAGGGTTGGGCGAAGCACCTCAGTCCATAACCAGCTCCAGTTTCTGATCGAGGCGATTTCGTCAATGACTAGACCGCGCAACTTAACACCCCGGAGAGCGTCGGGATTCTCAGCCCCTTTTAGCTCAATAACAGAACCATTCTTGAGGGAAAGCGATAGCTCGACCTCGTTCTTCTTTTTGATCCACTCAGGAGGAATCTCTTTGGCAAAGTCCCGCCAATGGATCATCTTGGACTGCTTGTAGGTCGGGGAAACGATCCAATAGAGGCCGGGCTTCTCGGTTGCCCATTTTAGAACCACCATTCGGGCCAGGACGCTCTTGCCCCATCGACGACCCGCACATACGACACGGAACCGGTGCTCATCTTGGGCCACCTCCATCTGGCCGCCTGAATGTAGGGTTACTTGTAAACTCACTTCTTCTCAATAAATTCAACTTTCATCTCCTCGCCATTAACGTTAAACTGCTGGGCCACCTTGGGCCCTTCCTTCTTGGTCAAACCTACCCGGTCGAGTATCTCCTTGGAAGCTTCCATTCGGTTCCTGATGTTTTCTAGCTCCTCAACTAATACCTCAGCGGCTCGTTCGGAGCCAATCTGAAGCGTCTGCAAGGCCCGCTCGGGAATCTTTTCGATAATGTCGCCCAAGTTGTAGCGATCAATCCGCTCATAGAGAGTCGTCCGGTTAATCCCCAACTGCTCGGCCGCTTTCGTCTTGGTTCGGCAGGTCAAAAGGGCCAACAGGGTTTCTTTCCCTTTGGGGTCAAGAGGTAAAATCGCTTTGTCCGATTTTGTTGCTTCATTCGTCATACTCAAGGGTTACTCTAACAGCCGTATCAGTCGGTATCGCCAGCACCTTGGCTACAGCTTCTGCCTGATACTCGCCAGTCTCCAGGGTTACCGTCAACGCCCCATCGGAGGCTCTTGGGCCTCTTACCTGATAACGATCAGCCATGAAAACAACCTGCTTAGTCGCCATAAGTGGAGACGCCGGGTACTGCCCCCGGGTACCAAAAAACAAGCTCGCCTGCCCCTTTTTAGAACTTGCCTATTGGCCAAATCTATCTCGTCCCCATTTCGATTATATCACTCCCTCAATACCGATCCGTCCAAAACGACCCCAACTCTCGCGGTGCCTCCTTAGCCTTCTCTTTGATCTGAGGATTGGGCACTTGGCTTAACTGCTCATCGTCTAGCTCCAACCCCGCTCGGCGTATATTCCTGGCCTGATCGTGCTCCTTAGCAAGCGACTCGCCTAGTTTCTCAATCAGTCTTTCTCTCATTCATCGCTCACCTCCCTGCTCCTAGTAAGTTGACAACCTCCTGAATGACATAGTAGTTCGGGTTGATGAGAATACCGACTATCTCGAAGGTATAGACCACCAAGATGGCAAGAAAGAATAGCCCCGCTATTCCAAGAAAAAGAAAAAGCTCCTCTGCGTCTTCCTTGATTGCCACGCAAATGGGCCAGATAATTAACAAAAAGAAGAATAGCCACCCCAACCCCACCTGGGCCACCCTGACATACTGCTGTCTCAATAATACCTCGTAGGAGAACTTGGCTCCGCCCTCAACGGCTTGGCCTACCTTCTCTAGAAGTGGCTGTGCTAGTTCTAGTGCTTCTCTTAGTTCATTGGTCATTCATACTCACCTCCCAACTGTCACTTTTCCATGCCTCCCACCCTTTGGGCTGGCACTTCTGCTCAATAAAGGTCTCAATCAACAACCGGCACTGCCCATCAACTCGTGGATCACAGAGCTTGTCCCCGTCTAAGGTATAGTAGCCATCAACAGTCGAGTAGCCATTACAGATCTGATTGATCGTATCCAGCTCATGTCTAACCTCAGCCTCTTTTGGCTCCATTGAAACTAGCCAGCCGGTAAAAATGATAGCTAGAGTAATCACCAATAATACCTGAAAAATATTCCCGTGTTTCGCGGTAGTCCTTGGTTTACCTTTAGGCACATCTATCACCCCCAGACCTCATTAACCGATAACCTAATATCCCCACCGTTACCAACAAGATAAAGAGGCTGGCAAATACCCCCATCCAGGCTTCCGCATTCCCCTGTCCGGCCAAGACCAGCAACACGCCCAAGAAGGAGCGCAAGACGAATAGGCCGATAAAGGGGACGGCCAGGATAAAGACGAGCCACTTTGTAACAGATAGTATCAGTTTGATTGCCTTCATTCCTCTAACTTATCTTCTTCTAGCTCTCCGCATAGTAACAACCACTCAAAGTCCTTCTCACTCAAGACAATCAGGGTATCCCTCTCGCCATCATAATGGATTGAGGCGATGGGTATTTCTTTAGAACTGGCTGACTCTTTGGCTTCCTTGTAAGCGGCCAAGACACTTATCTTCTTGCCCACCTTGCACTGCTCGACGTAGGGTTCGGTGTTCACCAAGTCTCGCCCGTCTTGTTTCTGATACTGGCTCAAGTTCCGGCGGGCATCAGACCAGCCTAGCTTCTGCCACCAGCGGGCTCGCTTTCGCTCAAAGGCGGCTCCCTTGTCTCGTTGATATTTACCCATAAGTTTTTAAAAGAAATATAACAAATCTATACCAACCCCATGAGAGAGCAAGACCGGTAACAAGAGTAACAATGATGGTCGAGATTAGGCTTGATTTTTGCATTTATCACATACTAATAACTCTATCCCCTTCTCTTTGTCAAATATCTTAGTAAGGGCATACTCCCCCTCTGAATTAGGGTAAACCTCTGCCCCGCAACGTTGACAAAACTTTACCGACCGCAAATATCGCTTATGAGAAATGGTTTTATTTCTTGCCTTATGAGAAGCTTCTCTTCTCTTTTTAGTTGGTTGTTTATGGCTAGACCAGGATAAATTAATCATATCTTCTCAAATGGTGGGCGGATTTCGATTTTCATATCTTCTCTTGATAATCCAATTCAACAAAACCACATCTCCTACATGTTCTTTTTTGCTTTATCCAGAAGCCAATCGTTATTGGGGGATTATGACGAACGCTCTTCAATTCTCCCTCATCAACTACTTCCCACTTGCCAAAGTCGTGGTTAGTCCCCCAAAACGATCGACAGCTTTTAGGCTTGCTCATATCTCCCCCTCCTCAATCGGCCATACACGCACCCAGCACTTGCTTTTTTGGTTCACCAAACTGGTTTCTTCCCAAAACTGGTTCAAGTGTTAAGGTTTTCTGGACACTCCAACCTCTATTTAATCTTGCCCCTATTGTTCTATTGTCAATACCAGTTTCTCTTTCCCACTGAGATAGCGTAAGGGTTTTCCCACCATGGGTTATCTTCCTGTTATGAGAGCAGTTGTTCATTTGCTTCATTCTAGACACCCACCGACAGTTTTCTGGACAGTAATCGCCATCATTATCAATTCTATCTATCTCCAAGCCGTCCTTGTAAGTAGGCCCCATGTCTTCCCAAAAGCTCTCAAACGAGTGCCAACGAGAACAAACCCTAATCCCTCTACCCCCGTAGTATTCATAGGAGCCAACATTCTTGTTTTCACATCTTCTTATCAT
>LDZT01012761.1_pt1 | contig 22845 bp, 17 predicted proteins | sample 615521 | NCBI WGS metagenome assembly LDZT01 (sample SAMN03408292, study PRJNA278302) | terrestrial metagenome | isolation source: oil reservoir sample SB1 | place: USA: Alaska, North Slope, Schrader Bluff formation | collected 2011-09
GCTGCAAGGTATCCAATCCATCTTTAAACCCACCCGCACCATGACAGCCACCATCGCATCCGAAATGGGCGAGGTAGCCAGCGGCAGCACCCACTACCACGTGCTGTTCTTCATCGGTATTGTGCTGTTCCTGTTCTCTCTGATCATTAATATCATTTCCAGCCACTTCAGTGAGAAAAATCGGAAGGAAAAGGAGCAGGTGGTTTAATGAGCAACCAGAGCAGCCACACTGCCACACAGGTACGCAAAGCCAAAGATGGTATCGGTTATACACTGATCCATATCATCAGTTTCTTTACATTACTGCCCGTGCTGGGCATTATCTTCTATATAGTCGCGAACGGCGCGCCCACCATCACATGGGATTTCTTGACCAGCATGCCCACCGACGGCATGCGAGCAGGCGGCATCTTGCCCGCCATTGTTGGCACACTGTATCTCACCATTGGAACCGCTGTTTTTTCCGTTCCACTGGGGGTGGCAGCTGGTATCTATCTGGCAGAGTACGCTCCCCAGAATATATGGACGCGTTTCATCCGCATCGCCATCATCAGCTTGGCAGGCATCCCTTCGGTGGTGTACGGGCTGTTTGGTCTGGGTATGTTCGTGCTGTTCCTCAAGCTGGGCAACAGCATCCTGGCAGCCAGCCTGACCTTATCGATCATGACATTGCCCACCATCATCAGCACCACCGAAGAAGCGCTGCGGGTGGTACCGGAACGTTTCCGAGTGGTGTGTGCATCGCTGGGAGCCAGCAAATGGCAGGGCATCCGCAAGATCATCCTACCCGAAGCCATGCCGGGTATCCTGACCGGTGTCATCCTGGGTCTGGAGCGCGCTGCAGGTGAGACCGCCCCCATCCTCTTCACCGGGGCAACGTTCTTCCTGCCACACCTACCCTCCTCCCCATTGGATGCCACCATGGCGTTGCCCTATCACATTTTCGTCATCTCCACCCAAGTACCGGGCATGCCGCTCCAAATCCAGTTTGGATCGGTGTTGGTGCTGCTGGTGTTTGTACTGGTCATGAATCTTAGTGCGACCACTATCCGAACGCGTGCTCGCCGCAACAGGCAGTGGTGATATGAGCAATTCCAAGATATCCATCCGCAATTATTCGCTGCGCTATTCCGATGGGGTGCAGGCTCTCAAGAATGTCAGTCTGGAGATCCATGCTAACGCCATCAATGTGCTGTTCGGACCTTCGGGAGGCGGTAAATCCTCGCTGCTGCGCTCCATCAACCGCCTGATCGACCTAGCGGACGTGGATGAAACCAGCGGGCAGATCCTTTTCAACGGGGTAAATATCCTGGATAAAGAAATGCCCGTCTCGCAGCTACGTCGTAAGATCGGCATGGTCTTTTCACGCCCCATCCCACTGCCCAAGAGCATCTTTGAGAACGTGGCATTTGGACTGCGCGTGGCAGGTGAGAACGACCCGGCTGTTCTGCACTCGAAAGTCGAAGAGGCACTTAAGCAGGCATATCTGTGGGAAGAAGTATATGATCGTCTGGATGACCCGGGTATCTCCATTTCGGGCGGGCAGCAGCAGCGCCTGTGCCTGGCACGCGTGCTGGCGCTGGAACCGGAAGTGATCATGCTGGATGAACCCACCTCAGCGCTGGACCCGGTCACCACCGCACGCATCGAGAGTTTCTTGCAGGAGATCAAAGATCGCATCACCGTCATCATCGCGCCCCATAACATGTCGCAGTCGGCGCGCGTGGCGGATTATGCTACTTTCTTCCTGCAGGGCGAATTGATAGAAGTTGGCGCTGGCTCCAAGCTATTCGTGAACCCCCAGGACCAGCGCACTCAAGACTACGTCGAAGGCAGGTTCGGATAGGTGACAAAACACGACAAAAGATGACAGTGGGGGAAAGGATAGTTTCATTCCGGGGAACGAATATTGAGCAGAAAAGGAAGCAACTCTCCCACCAGTTGAGTATTTATCCTGTGATATAGCTCTTTTTTTATCTGTTCTCCAATTTGCGACTTAGTGATGTATAGACTTCGCTTTGAAGATATCTTGTATTTTATTGATAAAGAGAATAGGGGAGGGAGAGGAGTTTTTTGGTGGGTCAGCGACCCACCCTACGGCTCAGTCGCCATCACCCACGAAAAAGAGCCAGCAAGTAAGAGAGCACCCATATGTTTTTGCGACATACTCCATATGATCCCATCGCAATGAACAGATCCTTCGTCGTTTCACTCCTCAGGATGACGTCTGGAAATAGATTTTGGGGATTCATGGAATTAGAGAGAATAAATAAGCATTGGTCAACCATGGATACATCACTACGATAGGTTTAGGAAAGGATCACGAAATGAAGAGATTCCTCAGTCTGTAGTGCACCCCATTTATCCAAATTCCGAAATATATCATCCTCATATCTTATGATAGTATTATTGACATCTTACTTATCATATGATAATATACATTTGTTGAGGCATTGGTCTCAACATGCCCAGGGGAAGACGATGAAACATGCCTCAACCAACGCTATTCAAACATTTTTACTGCAATGCAGACAAATCATCGCATCAAAAGACATCATTCCAAGCACATTCGTGGTCATCCGCTCTGAAAAGAATAAGAAGACCATGCTCGAGCTGGGCTTTACGGATAAACAGCTTATGGCGGTGTTGGAAGAATTAACACTGGAGGATTATGCAGAAGGACCCCGTAATGATAGAGATTTTCGTGGTACGGTTTGGATCTTTGGGAAATGCATCAAGAATAGAGAGGTTTATATCAAATTAAAAATTTCAGAAATGGATGAGCAAGGAAACGAAATAGCTACATTGATCTGTCTTTCCTTTCACTTTTCAGAAAAACCACTGACGTATCCATATAAAGAAGAGGAATAAGAAGATGAAACAAGAATGCCCGGTTTGCGGGAAAACTGAAGAATGGGAACAAGTAACAACCCGTGAAAATTTCGAGGTACGAGGGGAAAATATTCCCGTGGAATTTTCAATCCTGCGCTGTCCGCAATGCCAAACCGAATTCGATAATTTAGGATCGGATATTGATCCTTATGCCCTGGCTTATGAAGAATATCGCAAGCGTAAAGGAATGGTTCATCCCAACCAAATCAAAGAATTCCGGAAAAAATATGACCTCACCCAAAAAGAATTAAGTAATTTGCTGGGTGTGGGAGAAATTACCTTAAGCCGCTATGAGAATGGAGCTCTGCAGGATGAAGCTCATGATCGGCTTTTGAAGTTCATCTTTGAACCATCCAATCTTTTCTTCACTATTCAAGAGAAAGAAAATGTAATCTCAGATGAGAAAAAACGCGCTCTTCTTCCAAGATTGCGTTACGAAACGGATATCGAATCCTTTCTTCGTTTTTATACCAATCAAAAACCGGACATTTTTTCTGGGAATAAAATGGTTGACCTGGAAAAAGTCGTTGATATGATTCGTTTCTTCACCTATTCTCAATCCATTTTTAAAACAAAATTATTGAAGTTGATGTTTTATGCTGATTTTAAATTTTTCAAGGATTTTAATCAATCGATCACCGGATTACGGTACGAACATTATACTTTCGGACCGGTTCCCTATCATTTCATCGAACTGATCGGCGTAGCTCTCAATATCGATGCAAATATCAGTATTGAAGAAAGAGGAGCTGGTGATTATACCGGCGAGGTGATTATTAGCGCCAATCCGCCCAGTTCCAATCTCAGCCAAGAAGAGATAACAACCTTACGTGAAGTTCAAGACCATTTCGCTTCCTTCACTTCCAGAGAAATTGTCAATTACGCGCATCGTGAAAAAGGGTTTATGCAAACCAAAGATCGAGAATTAATTTCGTACGAGTATGCAAAAGAATTACAGATTTAGCAATGGTCGCATCCGTAGTTTAGAGCATCCAATTAGGCACATATGGGAACACGCTCGATTGAACTTCTTTCTTTTATTGATGATTCTTGTATTGTAGGTTTAAATTGAATCGATCTGAATAACAGGAAACCGGATATATTTTTATGTAAATTTTATTGATGACAAAAGTAATAGCTCATCCCAATTCTATTTAATTTTCTTGTTGATACCCAAAACCAGCTTAAATATTTCCCCTTATTTTCAACAGAATCTACCTTTATTTAAAAGAGTCATCTCCAGAGTGTTTGGAAAATATGAACGTACCAGAAAGCACTTAATTGATATTCTCCAAGAGACTATTTAATTCATTCCACGGTAATAGAGAGTATTCTTCGCTTCGGTAATCCTGCTTCCCACTATAAATGACATATCCGTGTTGATCGCCATCAACCCCAGAAGCATTAACAAGTTTACGCCAGTATTGAATCCCTTTCAAAAAATCGGATGAAAAAGTACCCGCGGCTTTGATTTCAACTGGTATTTGATTGATGCCAGAATCAATAAGAAGGTCAACCTCATTACCATTGCTATCTCGAAAAAAGTAGAGTTGGGACGAATTGGCATGGTTGGCTATGTATTTCTGTATTTCCATTACAATAAAATTTTCAAACAAACCACCAATGAGGTAATGTTTTTGTAATTCTTGAAAGGAGGATATTCGCAGCAACCGACAAGCCAGACCCGTATCGGTAAAATACAGTTTTGGAGATTTGATATGTCGTTTACCAAAGTTTTGATAATATGGCTGCAGCCTTACTACTAAAAAACTAGCCTCAAGGATGGATAACCAATTTTCTATTGTCGGTACGGAGACACCTACATCGTTCGCCAACGACGACAAATTCACCAATTGACCGATTCGCCCAGCTAGCAAAGCCAAGAATTTTCGAAATAAGCTTAAATTTGAAATGCTACTGATCTGTTTAATATCTCTTTCAACATAGGTAGCAATGTATTGGTTATAATAATCAATCGGATCAATCTTCCGATCATAAATCGCCGGGTAAGATCCCGTAAATATTTGTTGATAGACATTGGATTTGAGCAAATTTGCTCCCGCTAGCTCTTGATTGGATAACGGGTATAAAAGTATATATGCAGCCCTACCTGCAAGCGATTGATTGACCTTTTCTGATAGTAGCAGGTTTTCAGAGCCAGATATAATGAAATTTCCCATCAGCTTCTGTTCATCTACAACAGCTTGAATATAGGAAAGCAACTGCGGAACCCTTTGTACCTCATCAATTACAATTTTTTTTTGGTGAAAATTAATAAAACCAGCCGGATCATTTTCAACCAATGACAGGATTTCAGGGTTTTCTAAATTAAAGTATTCGTATCCAGCAAACATTTCTTTAAGTAAAGTCGTTTTACCGGATTGCCTAGGACCTGTGAGGGCTAAAACAGGAAACCCTTTTTTTAATCGATTAATTTGAGCAGCAATATGTCTCTTTATCACATTACGAGTATATCACTGATTTATGTAATTTTAATTTTAGATCTTAAAATTACATAATATTAATTCGCATTTGATGAATGGCTTTTCTTAACCCGAAATTTTTCACCATGTTTCTGAAACTCTACAGAAACGCTGTTAATCCATGGCAGAAATGGTCGCATCCGCAGCAAAGATAGTTACGGTAATGATGATTATCCTCCACGCGATAAAGAGCACTAATTAGTAGTTGTTTTCTGCTTCCAAAACAATCGGTTGATCCATTGCGACAGATTCAGAAAGGGAGAGATTCTTGTGTCTGCGCTCCTTCTGAATGACATAGAAAGAGGTACAGTTCAGTGTAGTACACCTCTTTCAGCCCGTATTGAAGTATTTGCAGATACTGAATAAGCATGGTCACTATAACAATATATTTTTAGGCTCTATTGATAAACACAAATTCTCAATACGGCTCTATCTCTTTGGGGAGCCTTCTTTGTAAGCTGGCACTCCTTTGATGAACGTCCTTTTAATATTAATATCCTCATCAAAAAGGATAATATCTGCATCTTTTCCCACTTCAATACTACCTTTTGTTTCCGATAATCCTATTTGTCTGGCGGGATTCAAGCTTGCCATTCTTACTGCAGTAGGAAGGTCAACCCCGGTCATTTTGACCAGGTTGCTTACTGCTTTATTTAAACTGAGCGTTGATCCAGCTAATGTTCCATCGGGAAGGCGAACTTCATTGTTATTCACAGTCACTTTTAAACCCAAGTAATCATATACACCATCCGGTATTCCGTTCGCACTGATCGAATCGGAAATTAGAGCAACTCTTTCATTCCCTTTCATCTTAATGATGATCTGCATGGCGGCAGGATGAAGATGGATGCCATCACAAATCATTTCACAGGTCACTCTATCATCCAGCAAACAGGCACCAACAATGCCGGGTTCACGGTGATCGAAATTTCTCATACCATTAAACATATGGGTAGCTTCGCTTATCCCATTTTCGATACCAGCTATGGTCTCTTCGTAGGTTGCATAACTATGCCCTGCAGAAACTGTTATCCCTTTATCGACTAATAAGGTTATCGCCTCTTTTGATTTTTCGAGTTCAGGAGCAAGTGCAACGATTTTCACAAACCCCTTACCACAATCAACATAGCTCTTCAATTCATCCAGATGGATAGCAGTAATATATTTTTCAGTTTGCGCCCCCTTCTTTTTAACAGAAAAATAGGGACCTTCCAAATATAAGCCCAGCATTTGAGAACTCTGGGTATCTACCCTTGTTGAATATTCAACCGCATTTTCAATGGCACAAATGGTTTCGCCATATGATGCCGTCATGGTAGTTGCTAAAAACCCTGTTACCCCATTTTTCATATGGAAACGGGAAATAGTTTCCAAGGCTTCAGTCGTTGCGTCCATTGCATCAAAACCGGAGTTACCATGATTATGGATATCAATAAACCCAGGCGACAAATAAAGACCTTCTCCATCAATCATTAAACAATCATCAACGGGTAAACTTTCTTGCGTGATCGCAGCAATTTTCCCATCATGAATAAGAAGCTGATTATCATAGATTATTTGGTCTTTTAAAATAATCTTTACGTTATTGATTATTTGATTCACTTTTTTCTCCACACATCCAACATATAGAGTAATTCAGGATACTTTGAAATCAACTGCTTATAAATGGTTTGATTGTATTCGTCAGTTCCATCAAGATTCCCACTCATAAGTATTGCTGGTTCATTTCCGTTTTCCAGCATTATCCCAATTATCTCAACAACGAGAGCCTGTAAAATAATCGCCCCTGCAACTGTTGATGTTGAACCTATACTATAAGGTTTATCTTTTACCTCGATAGCAGCATCTCCAGTTACACCGCAATTATCAAGCACATAATCGCACACTTCATATAGTTTCTTACCATTCGGACATCTTGATTTGACATTCTTACTATGTTCAAGATTTGTAAGTGCTATGACCAACACTCCGGCTTTCTTTGCTTCCATAGCCATTTCAATAGGTACTGGATTTATTCCTGAATTTGAAATGACAATAAGTGCATCCTTTTCTCGAATTGCGTTCGATTCGAAAACAATTTTTGCATATCCAGGCATGCGTTCAATTTGTGTACTTTTCCCTCTCCCCTGGATTTCCATTAACTCTGGTTCGAGAATTGCTCTCACCTGAATAAGCCCCCCTGCTCTCCCTGCCATCTCTTCACTGAGCATATGAGAATGACCAGCACCGAACACATAAATAATCCCTCCCCCTAAAATGATATCGCTCAATTTATGTGCGATCGTATTGATTGATTCACTCTGGGTTTCTCTAATTCTATGTAAAATTTCTTCAACTTTATTGAAGTAAAGTTCCTGCATCATAGTATCCTCCAAACTTATTTATCCATAAAGTCAACGGTAGCCAAGCTAGCCCGTTTCATGGTATTTACAAACTTATTTGTAATTTTTTCTGGCATAGTGATAGCAGCCCCTATGGTAATCATATCGGCACCATAGCGCATCGCTTTCACTACCTGGCTTGCCTCCGAAAATCTTCCCTCCCCATTGATCTTTACTTTCATGTTTTTTCTTAATGCTTTGATCAATCTAAAATCGGGACCTTCCTCGTGTACGATGTCCAACGAAGAAGCGCTTTCTTTCAATGAGTTGTATTTCTTTGGATCGATTTTCAAGCTCTCTGGTGTATATCCAGAAAGCGTTGTAGAGACAATATAAACTCCCATTTCCTCAGCTTTTAAACCTTCCTCTAATGTAGATAGATCCGCCATAATGAGAATAGCGGGGTAGTATTTTTTGATCTGCTCAATTATTTTATTAATATCGTCGTACGTTCTACCTCTTGGGGTGCAGTCCATTCCCAAAATATCAGCACCGGCTTCGATCACCTCTGCCGCGGATTCAAAATTTGGCGTGATGTAGACCTTATTTATTGATAAGGGCTCTTCATCCAGTACTTTATTTATGCCAACGATGGGCAGCTCTGTAATCTCTCGAATAGCTTTAATATTGTCCGACCAACATGCCCTAATCCCACCAGCTCCACCTTTTATGGCACACATTGCCATTTTTTGCATATATTCGGCTCCATACAAAGGAGAATCTGGAAAAGCCTGGCATGAAACGATCAATTTATTTTGAAGATTTGTTAGAATAGTATTCATATGAACTCCAAAGTTTTTTGCCGTAATTTTTAAATTCTACGGGGTTCATTAAACCAGTGTCTGAGCCCCATTAAAAGGGGCTCAGACAAGACGCTTATACTGCAAGCAATTTCGTGAAATATCCCAAGACGGCAAGCCCTATGAAGATCAAGAAGATCCAGCCGATCTTCATTTTCTTTTCTGCCATCAGGTAATACGTACCCAAACCTAATAAAACTGTGATCAAGTTCGGGAATAATCCATTCAGTGTTGAATTGAGGTCAATTACCATATCACCCTGTGTAAAGGATAAGCCAGTTTTTACATTGACGTACATTGATGTAATCGCCCCTACCACTACTAATCCCACGACATTCAGAGCTTGTGTAATTTTATCTTTGATACCTCCTGACAATACTAATTGGGCAGAGTCCAGTCCCATGCTGTAACCGCTTTTGAATAAAAACCAAGTAAGCGGGAGCATTATCCCCAAATGAGATATGACATAGAAAATTGGACCCATAACATTTCCGCTATCAGAGGATAAACCAAGCGCAATGCTTAGAAGTATAGGGATAAGAGTTCCCACGTAAAGGGAATCACCGATACCAGCAAATGGCCCCATTAATGCTGTTTTGATGCCACTGATGAGGTCCGCAGAATTCTCTTTCTTTATTGCACTCTGCTCTTCCATGCCTAAAACGATACCTGGTATGATAGACCCAATGTATGGCTCGGTATTAAAGAACGCTTCATGCCGTGTTAAAAGCTCTTTTTGGGCTTCCTTATTTCCAGGATACAATTTTTCTTTTACCTTTCCGAGCATACGGATTATTGCAGGAGCTTCCATTCTCTCAAAATTCTGCACGGAAAGATTCCAAAACATCCAGTTCCAATATGCCTTACGCACATCTTTTTGAGACAACAACTTGTGTTTGTCTTCCGATTTTTCTATATTGGTCTTCTTCATACTTGACAAATCGGTCTGTGAGTATTTCATATCCATATATGCGAAAAGCAATCCTATCAAAACTACAGGGATAATCGGAACATTGAATACCGCTACCAAGATAAACCCAATCAAATAGTAAATGAGGTCCAACTTCTTCTTCACAACATATTGCAGCAACAAGGCAAAACCAACAAGGGGGAGCATGCTTCCTAATAGCGTCAGAATTCCTCCCAGCCACTCTGGAATCAGGCTCACCATGGTAGGAACAAATTGGGCTCCTAAATAGTTTGCGAGAAAAATTGGGATAAACCGACACACAAAATTTGTGATTTGCCCAACAACCGGAATGTTGATCGCTTTTTCTAACTTCCCATCTGCGATGTAACGGTCCATTTTATGGACAAACAAAGAATTAAATGACGCAGTTGAATAAACAGCTATTACTCCCAGAAAACTAAGGGGGATCGATAGACTTACAGCATATGTTGAATCAGCTCCGCTTATAATAGCCAGCGGAATTCCAATCCAAGCAGCAAAATTGACATCCGCAGGCATGGATCCACCGGGAGTTACCAATCCAATGTACATAGCCTGGATCGCTGCACCGATGATAATGCCCTGTTGAACATCCCCTAAAATCAGCCCGATGATCAACCCTGAAACCAGGGGTCTTCCCATCGTATACCATCCTCCCAACAAACCTATTATCCAGGGAGAGTAAATCGATGAGAAATAACCAAAAACTGCAATGAGTAGTGCTTGCCAAATTGTCATTTTACACCTCGCTTTTATATCTTATAGATTTGATATAACTAGCCTGATCTTAATAAATTTTTTACTTCGTTCCATTCAATTATTTTCTGATCAATCGTTTGGTTGAAATATACCCGTACCCTCCTTTCCGCAATTTCATTAACTGCTTCAATTTCTTCTGTGGATAAATATGTATAAGACGTTACTTTTATTGTGTCCGGGCGGTAGCTTATGGGACCGATGTTCAATTCCATTTTCAGTTGTGGATGAGATTTAAATAATTCCAATGCCACCGTTGGCGACCGCATGAGGAGTAAAACATTTTCGTTATTTTCAATAAATTGAAGAAGATTTGGCTTGGTCTCTTCGACAGAAAAGATAACGGATTTTGCCTGTGGAGGGGTAGCCAATAAAAAAACGTTCTTTAGAACCGGATTAGAAGCTGTAAAATCATCAACAATAACAATTTTTTCAATTTTGAAGTCAGCTAAAACTCTTACAATGCATTGACCGTGAATCAGTCGATCGTCAACTCTGATTAGCGTTATCATTTTTTTCTTTAACCTTCCAATATCATCTCTTTTGTAATAATACGAATATTGTCTTTGCCCTTAGCCACTATATCCATTAATAAATCTTCAAAAGGCAATTGCTGGTTTCTCAATGTAAGTATTTCAGCTAACATCGGTAAATTCACACCGGTAACAATCGATGCATTGATATCAACCAGTGTCATTGCGGCTGAATTGGTCGGCGAGGCTCCAAACAAATCCGTAAAGATCACGTTCTTATGGGTCTGCATGCTTTGTATCAGTTCGATAATTTTCTTGCTCAAATCCATGATGTCATCCCCCTCATAAAGTCCGATGGTTTCAAAGTTTTCTTGCGGACCCATTAACATTTCAATCGCCTGTTTAAAACCACCGGCAAGTGTAGAATGCGTGCATACTAAAATACCTAAAGTTTCGTTTTGATTTGTTGATGACATGTTTTTTATTTTCCTATCTATCTGAAAATCACATCAAAAATATATTTCGTTCCGTGATATATAGAATTGGCATATGCAATAGGGCTCATATTCGTATCAATATCCACCCCAGTCATACGCATTCCTACCCCTTTATCTTTTTCGAATAGGATCTTTGCATAAATTCCTTCAACCATGATCGCATTTATTTTTTCTTGTTTCAGCAGCACCTCTGTCTTGTAATATGTTTTTAAAACATCATAGAGAGAATTTTCTTCAAACGAATACACATCAAGCCCAGGGAACCGTTTTTCAGGAAGATAGACATTTTCAATCGCAATAGGCTCTAGATCAGCCATCCTTACCCTGCTTAAGAAATAAACATTCTCCGTGGGCAATATTTTTAACTTTTCAGCAATTAATGGTTCCGTTCTTTTCGTTTCAAAAGTAAGAACCTTACTACTTGGTTTATAGCCAAGCTGTGTCATGTGGTATGTAAATCCAAGCACCTCCAGGGATTTCCGATATACCCAGTGGGAGACAAAAGTCCCCCTACCCTGGATGCGGTAGAGGTATCCATCATTCACCAGTTCATCGATCGCTTTTCTGACTGTCATCCTGCTGGTATTGAACTGATTGCAGAATTCCTGCTCTGAAGGAATAATATTTCCTTTTTGGTAAATGCCATTATCTATGTATTCTTTGATATATGAGATGATCTGTTGGTATATCGGTATGGTATCTGTCATTCATTCCTCTTCATCTTTATTAGTTATTGTGTTCCTTGAAATTTGCAATGAAGCAAATATATGTCTATATAGAGGTTGTGTATACGAGATATATATACATGTTGTATATATTATATGGAATTAATGATGACTGTCAATAGGCATGATGATGGTTTTATTGGCGCGTATGGAAACGCGCCTTACCCATGCAAAGGTCAATAAATTGCGATTAATGCAGGAAGTGATTAGGGTTTGGAGAGATTCCTCGGTCGCTACGCTCCATCGGAATGACACGATAAGAGGTATGTACGTCATCCCAAGGGATTTCACCATTAGTAGAAAGAGCCAGTAAGTAAGAGAGCGCCCATATGTTTTTGGGTTTTGTTTTTGCGACATACTCCATATGATCCCATCGCAATGAACAGATCCTTCGTCGTTTCACTTCTCAGGATGACGTCGAGAAATAGATTTTGGGGATTCATGGAATTAGAGAGAATAAATAAGCATTGGTCAACCATGGATACATCACTACGATAGGTTTAGGAAAAGATCACGAAATGGAGAGATTCCTCGGTCGCTGCGCTCCATCGGAATGACAGGGGAAAATGGTGCGTTAATAATACGCCCTTGTACTACTACTCAGAACCATGGGAAAATAGATGCAGTCTATTTCAACTAATCAAGAGGTTTTAACAATTCGAGTAATTCTTCTCGTGACCAGCGGTGTTCTCCTTCAGAGGCAGCACCTATAATCTGATCTGCAATTCCTCGTTTTTTACTGAGCAATCTATCAATCTTCTCTTCCAGAGTTCCATTTGTCAAAAAATGATGGATAAAGACAGTTTTTTTCTGCCCAATACGATGAACTCGGTCAGTCGCTTGATCTTCTACCGCTGGATTCCACCATCTATCTGCATGAATCACATGATTTGCAGCTGTTAAATTTATTCCATAACCCGCTGCCATAATTGATAACAAGGCGACTTTTGCTGTTCCATCATTGAATTTATCAATAAGACTTTGACGCTGGTTTGTACTTCCATCTATTCGAATGTAAGAGAATCTTTTTTCTCTCATTATATTTTCAAGTAACGAAAGCATGCCTAAAAAATGACTAAAAATAATTACCTGTTCTCCATTATCGATAATCTCATCTATTTTCTCGATTATGAAATCAAACTTATCAGAACGACCCATTATAGGCTCAGTCTCTCCTGTAAATAAGGCTGGATGATCACATATTTGTTTCAGTTTTGTAAGCACCGGAAGAATATTAGTTGTGTAATTCACATAATCCCCACGCATAATTGAACTGCGCAAATTTTTCATACTGTCCTGAAGAGTTCCATAAAGATTTCTTTGTTCTTCTGTTAAATCTACCCATTCAGTCAATATAATTTTTGGGGGAAGGTCATTCGCAACAGCTTCTTTTTTCCTTCGCAGGAGAAAAGGTTTGATTCTACGACCTAATTGTTGTGCAGCGGATGTTTGACCTGCCATAATTGACTCTTCATACAACCTGACGAATGTGCCATGTTTGCCAAGATGTCCCTTCATGAGAAAGTCAAATAATGACCAGAGTTCAGCTGGTCTATTTTCAACAGGGATACCGGATAAAGCTAAGCGGTGTTTGGCATTTAGGGATTTAATTGCTTGGCTCCGTTGCGTATCAGGATTTTTAATTCGCGTAGCTTCGTCGAGGATTAAATAATAGAAAGGTATAGTTGCTAAGAAATCAATATCTCTAGCAACAGTTTCATATGTTGTTATAAAGATATAAGGCATACTTGAGCGAAATATCTTTCTTGATCGGTTAGATCCATGGTAAATATAAACCCTGAAGAAATAAAAAATGCGATTTATTTCATTTTCCCAATGTTGCAAAACGGATTTAGGTGCGATTATTAAACTGTGATTTTTTATTTTTGAATCCTCATACCCTAAGCGCAAAGCTATAAGAGATTGCATGGTTTTTCCTAATCCCATGTCATCTGCCAGTACACCATGAAGCTGGTTCTGGCGTAACCATTCAAGCCAATGAATACCGGCTCTCTGATAAGGACGTATATTAAAACCATGTGTTTTGAGCTGCTGCTCGAGATCTTCTGATAATTGAAATTCTTCATCTGCCTGAAATCCTGACAATTGGTTCAAGAATTCCTGATAGGCTTCACTTAATACTCTTTTTCCTCCAATTTTATCAATGAATTCTTCAAGAGATGCAAATTCAGATGCGGGCAGGCGAAATCCTTCTGATGTAATATCCGCCTCCAGCTCTCTAAGTTTTTTTTCAGTTTGATCGATGGCATTATTATCCAATTTAATCCAGGTAGATTGATCCAGCTGAAGATATTTATTCTCCTCTGCTTTTGCCTTTAGTATTAAATTTCTTGGTATAGATAAATCTCTGGAGGTGTAATGGATATCAAAATCTAACCACCCCTGTGGGTCTTTTTCTACCTTTACCACGGGTACTAACGGATCAGTAATTATCTGTATTTTGCCTGCCAGATCAGTCAATACGGCATTAAACTCATTTTTAATCATAACAAGATCACGCAAGAAAAATTCAGGGATTTCATCCAATCCAAATGTTGCCTCCCCCTGCATTAATAACTCTGCCACTTTACCAGTCGGTTTTTCAATTGGAACAAATGTATTCCCTATGCGTGTGAATTTCCCATCGCTTGTGAGTTTTAATTTATCTGCTGTAATCAGATTGTGTTGATTTTTCAGCTTATACCCTGTCTTTACATGGATCCCTGAGTCGTTGTCATAGGTTATTTCGGCGGTGGGTTTTATTGGATCCGATAATATCTTTACAGTTTTCGACTGTTTCGTTTCGGGAATTTCTTTTTTTTCGTAGATAAGATAGAATTGGAGGCTCAATGTCAAAAACAAGAGAGCCATCTTTTCTTATTTCTGGATTCAAACTTTTAAGAGATAATATTGTTTGACGGTCTTCAGTTTTTAATATGTTTATATGTTGACGGGAATTGTTATGCGATTCTTCGTGGTAATCATATGCCAGCAGTTTATTTATGTCTTGAATTTGTTCAAGTCCGTTTTCACACTCGCGACTTACGTGTATAATATGCTGCCCCTTTGAATTCAAATCCATATCAAAAACGAGGTTAATGTGCCCAACTTCTGTTTTCCTGAATAATCGAGAAAGATTATCAAACATTTCATTCGCCCTGGATTATTTCTTTGAACCACACTGGAATTTCCTGCCACTCGGGAAAGGCGCCGTTAAGATAAGAGTCGAGAATTGAAGAATTCCCCTCATGATCCAGCCTCGCCTTGATAAAATCATCTACAGTAACCTTTTCTAACTTAGCCACTTCTTCGTTAAGCCGACTGAGTTTTTTCCCTTCAATATTCTCGTTTTCTTGCAATTGAGAGATTTGTGCTTGAATTGAAAAAATTTCTTCATTTGACTCATTTTCGATTGTTGATTTTCCTGGGAAATCATGCTGAAGCAAATCAGGGATTAATTTTTCATATTTCAATACCCAGAAATTTATTTGGGTTTGTTTATTTCCGCCAATGCCCTGTAGCCAAGATGACTTAAAAAGATCTCTAAGATTATCGTGATATATCTTATGAAGGATTGCCGAACCGAGTGCATACCCAATTCCAGGGATCTCCTGAATTCGTGTCTCAATTATATATTTCTCCAGGGCAATGCGTAATTTCTGGTTTCTCGCTTTCTCAAGCTCCTCCAGTTGAATTTCCAGAAGTTGTCTATTCCTGCTTAACTGTGTTAAGTTCAGTTCGATATTTTCCTTTGCGTCCTTCAATATCTTAAGATGCTGAGTGCCCCTGGCATTTTCATATTCAGATACTGCAATCGTTTTAAGAATTTTCCTTCTTTTATGAAGTTCAATCTTTGATAGTATTGACTCCATCTTGTGTTCCTTTTATTATATATACCCATTATATATTAGCTACTAATTTTATTAATCTTCAAGAAGCAATACGTAGAGTATTTTTTGTTAATCCCACATCCTCATCAGTTAATTATGTGTTTTCCCAGAATACCTACAAAAACAATTTCATTCTTTGGACTCGAATAGTTCCACCACTAACTCATCTCATACGATTCTCTGATCAACGGAAATGCTTTTTGCACATCTTCATCATCATTGACGCGAATTTCCACATTACCGGTTCCATAATGACCAATATCTGTCACATTTCGAGCGAATCCCTTTTCGAAAGACGTGGTTTTAAGATCCAGTTTCACAAAAACCAGAATGTCGCCGGTATTGGGGTGGAACTCCACGCAGGCAAAATTGGATAATCGTTTGAAGGCGATATAATACTTGGTTTCATTTTCGACGATATCATCACCAAGGGTCAAGATGAGCGTTTTCAATTCATCATAGCGTTCTTTTTCTTTCTGCCCCATCTTGTCGAACAATTCCATCACAGTCGCGTAATGCCCTTTCATTTTGGGGGTTTCCTGCGCAGTTGTTGCATTGACCTGTTCAAATAGAATCAGGTCATTTTCAAATCGACGATAACGGATCAACTCGATATTTCTATCAATCTGTTCAATAGCTGCCTGGTCATATTTAGTGAAATCGCTGGCGATACAAAGCAAGCGCGCATTTTGCCATTCGATATTCATGGATTCTTCTTTTCCAAATTTTTTTAAAACCAACAACTCAAATTCTGCTTTATGGTCGAGCAACCACGTCAGATAGAACAAGCCCTGATTGATAACGCTCTCGCTGATGGAGCGCTTGTATTCAATAATGACCGGGCTTTTATTCTCATCAATGCCCAGTGTATCAATCCTACCACCATACGTTTTACCAGTACTGTGTTCAGATGATAAAAAGCGAATGTTGAGAAATTTCTCAAGATTGGCTTCAATCAACTTTTGCAGGGATTTTTCAACGGATTCCGATAGGGAAACCAACTCATGCGTCCCCTTATTGTTACTTTCAAAAATGCGGATGGTCCCCATCTTATTGCTCTTCTCCCCAAATTTTAGAAATCTTTCCTTCAATTCTTTTTTCAAATAACTCGATTAACTCTTTATTCATTTTAATGATTTTCTGTTCTTCTTCTATCCTTTCGACAATGACTTTTTGCTCTGATATTTTTGGTAAAGGTATTTTGTAAGTTAAAGCAAAGTCCTTCGTAAGCCGTTGTAATCCACTTGTACCACTCATATTATTTTTCCCTAAGTCAATATAGCTTTTTTCAGTGATCCAGAAGTAAATCCATTCAGAATAAACCAATTCTTGCTTTGGTCTATAAACGAAGAACTCACTCGATCCAAAACCTATACCATTCATTAAGTTTCGGGCGATTCCTGATTTACCATTCTCAAAACATGGGGTAACTCGTGCTAATAGAACATCACCATCCTTAAAAAATGTATAGCTTGAATAAACATCTTTTAGTTTTCGTTTCTCTTGGGGAGAAAAATCCATCCGATGTTCATTTATATCTTGCATGGGTACAAATGAAACAAGAGTATCCTCGCTTATTTTTTTAACTTCGCTCTTTTTAGGGTTGAATTCACACACTTCCCCCAACTCCACCATCTCCCAATCCGGATTGATGTCGATGTGCGGTTTCCAGTTCTCGACCACCATGCGCGCGCCATCGATGATCTTCTGGTAGCCATCCAATTCCTCAACGATTTTCTGCTGAATTTCGAGAGGGGGTATTGGGATATTAACATTGCTGACAAGTTGTGAGTTAAGATTCCGAACTACTCCACCAGTAGCATCTCTATTAAATTGCTTGTATACATTCTTTGATCTTAAGATGTAGTAAAGGTACTCTTTATCCAATATTTTCTTATCCAGGATGCGAAGTATAAGCCAACCATCATGAACGCATCCATTAATTTTTAATATATAAGGTCTTCCAAAACTCATGGAATTAGATAATAAAAAATCACCTTCATAAACTCTCTTCGATTTTTCTGATCCTTCCTGGGAAATCTTCTCTTTCGAACTAACGATATATTTCGAATTTTCTTCTACATCGCCAATTTTTATCCAGTTTATTCCATTCGGTTCAGTTGTAATAAATTTCTTGATTGGTCTTGGTGATGCACCTCTTTCGATATGACAAACATCTCCAATTTTTTTCATGTCCCACTTGATTTGATCATAAACAAAAACTTCCTTATATTTGGAATATGAAAAAATATAATTTCCATCATCTGCAATAATAGTTTTTTTAGCTAAATATGCAATTTGTGTGTTATTTAAATCTTTTCTTGGAAAATTTTTGAAATTAATAATAGTATTCAAAGCTATTGGTAGATCGTTTTCCGTTATATCTCTTCTCTGAGCTCCTAAGCCAAAACCATCATTCTGCACGTCCACAAACAAGATGCTGTCGCTACGTTTCGCGAAATCGCGGTCCATGAATAAAATCGAGGTTTTCACCCCGCTATACGGCTGGAAGACACCGGCTGGCAACGAAACCACCGCATAGAGGTAATTCTCTTCCACCAGCATCTTGCGCAGCCCTTTATAGGCATTATTCGATTGAAAGATGATGCCCTCCGGCACAATGACCGCCGCTCTGCCGTGCAGGGTGAGATGTTCCATGATGTAATCCACAAAGAGCACTTCCGAGCGGTTGGCTTGAATGGCAAAGCGCTGGTGCGGGCGAATGCCGCCCTTGGGCGACATGAAGGGCGGGTTCGCCATGATGAGATCAAAATCATCATCCCAGCGCGCTTCACTGGTGAGGGTGTCATACTCATAGATTTGGGGATCGGGGAAGTTGTGCAGGTACATGTTGACCTGCGAGATGCGCACCATATCGGGAGAAATATCATAGCCCACCAGGTTGCTGGCTAATTTTTGCTTCTCATCGGGGGTCAGTTCTTTTTCTTGATGCTGTGCTGCAATGTACTTATAGGCGGAGATCAGGAACCCCGCCGTGCCACAAGCGGGGTCGAGGATCTTCTCGTCCTTCTGCGGTTGCATAACCGCCACCATGAAATCGATGATATGGCGCGGGGTGCGGAACTGCCCGGCGGCGCCCTGCGAGCCCAGCACCGAGAGCAGATATTCATAGGCATCCCCCAGGTTTTCGCTGTGCTCGTAGGTGAACCAGTTGATCTCTTTGAGAAATAAATTCAAGGTTTCCGGGTCGCGGTAGGGTAAAAAAGCGCCTTTCATGATGGCGCGAAACAGTTCCGGCAGATGCGGGTTGGTTGCCATGCTATCCAAGCCGCGCACGTACAGGTCCATGCGTTCCTGCCCCGAGAGGCGCAGATCTAGGAGTTTCTGCCAGGCATACTGCTCATAGCCTTCCACAAAAAAGCTGGCTTTGCCGCCCACCTCGACCGACTGCAAATCCATGTCGCTCATGAATTTATAGATCAGGGCATTGGTGATCTGCTCCACCTGGGCTTTGGGGTCGGGCACTTTTCCTACCAAAACCTGGCGGGCGGCATCAATGTGTTGTTTAGTTCCGTTGTTCATCATGCTGGTAATCTCTTTTTGATCTATAAATAGGTATTCAACGCAATATAGTCTTTAATATAATCCGGTACTTTATCGAGCCAGCCGTTCAGCGCACGAATATCCGCCATGGATAATTTCGGATTGGTCGCCAGTTGTGAATATTCCCTGGCATCCACGATTTTTCTAATACCCGCATCCGTTAAATAGGCTTTCATAAAGTTTTGGATAGGGGGAACATACCTGGCATCCGGTTTATTAATCGCGATGAACTGGCTGATCTCATCATCGAGCAGCTCATCTTTGCTCTTGAAGTGGTCGATGACCCCGAAGATGCGCTCCAGCACTTCTCGCCAGGTCAGGCGGCGGTCCAGGCACTCCGCGCGGCGCAGTTTTTCCAAGGTGACATATAATTCCGGCTTGTCCTCATAGCGCTCGCGGAATAACTTGATGGCGCGCTCCCATTGTTCATTTCCAATGGCATTTTTTATATCTTCATCCTTGCGCACCGGCTGCGCCAGTTTGCCGAATAGCTGCCGGTCAATGTGCATGCCCTCCAGCCCGATCGCGGTTTCGGTGTAGTCTTGCAGGGGATCAGGCACATAAACTGCCACTTCATCAAAATCTACTGCTGGAGCGGGGCTGATCTCCCCGATCCCTTTTCTCTCTCCCTGTACAGGCAATCTCAAAATCTCATCATAATTGAACTCTTCTTCAAAATATTCGCAGTTGGCGAAAAAATCGAAGAGTTTGAAACGCTCTTTTTTGACCACCATTTTTTCTCGCTGTCCAGCGCGATCAAGTTCATATTGAAAAGTAAATGGTCTGGTTCCCCGTCCTTTGATCTGGATGAAATCGGTGGGGGAGAAGATGGGGCGCAACATACACAAGTTCAAAATATCTCGACAATCATAACCGGTGGTCATCATGCCCACCGTCACGCACACCCGCGTTCTACCCGATTTTTTATAGTTCTCCAGAAAGCGGGTAGTTCCGTTCAACGTATTACCCGCGAAATGCATAGCATGCTTCTGCGCCTCCATGATGTTGGAGGTCACCTGCATCGCGAAATCGGAGTTGTATTTGCCGGGGAATAGTTGCTCGGCATACTGGTTGAGAAACTGTGTGATCTTGGAGGCGTGTTCCTGGCTCACACAGAACACAATGGATTTGCCGATCTCGCCACTGATAGGGTCACGCAGGGCGTTTTCGAGGAATGTCTTACACATCATCCGATTAGTGTATTCTGAAAAAAAGTGATGCTCATAAGCGCCCTTGAAAAAGATCTGCTCGTTTTCCTCCCCTTCTTCATTTTCTTGCACCACCGCATAGCCCTGCTCGGATAACAATTGCGCAGTGATCTCGGTGCGCGCATCCACCACGATCGGGTTGATCAAATAACCGTCCTTGACCCCATCCAGCAGGCTATAGCGGAAGGTGGGTTCTCCACTGGCGCAGCCGAAAGTGGCATAGGTATCCAGCAGTTGGCGCTGCTCCCAGGCGCGCGGGTCGCGTTGGTTGAGTTCATCGGGATTGATATTTTTCAAGTAATCTTTGGGAGTAGCGGTCAAGCCCAGCTTGTAGCCCACAAAATACTCAAATACGGCGCGCGCATTGCCATTGATAGAGCGGTGCGCTTCATCCGAAATGATGAGGTCGAAATCCGTTGGAGAAAAAAGTTTCAAATATTTGTTGTTGGAGGTGAAGCTCTGCACGGTAGAAATGACGATCTCGGCTTTTTTCCAATCACTGCGATTCTCTTTATATTTGACCGTAACATAATCTTTTTTTAAATAGTTATTGAAATTCTTATATGCCTGATCCTCCAACTCAAGACGATCAACCAGGAAAAGAATTCGTTTCGCGTTTCCTGTACGAAGAAATAGTTTGATGACTGCCGCAGCTACCAGGGTTTTGCCGGTGCCGGTCGCCATTTCAAACAGAAAGCGATCATTGCCCTTGCGTACAGATTCTTGCAGCGCTTTGACCGCGTTCAATTGGTAATAGCGCAGAAAGCGCAGTCCTTTTTCTTCAATGTAAGCATCACGTTTTTCTGCATTTATCCAACGGGGATCTTCTGCATACCGGGCATCCTGCGAAACAGCAATATAGTCTTTTTCTACTTTTTCATCGTATAAAGCACGCGGGTCGGGTTGGTAATCCAGTCTGTGTTTCAATGATTCCAGGGTGGGGAATTCGGTGATAATTTCTGGGTTCCCTCTATATAAATCCCAAAAATAATGCACGTTGCCGTTGGATAGGATCACGAAACGGATATTTTCAGAATTAGCGTAGGCACGGGCTTGCTCTTTGCCATCCAGTGGATTTTTATCTTCTTTTTTGGCTTCCAGCACCACAAAGGGGAAACCGTCATCATCCAGCAGCAAGAAATCCAGATATCCATGGACAGTTTGCTCAAAATCTTCCCCAAATTCGTTGAAAGCCTTTTTTGTAATTTTGGTATGGCTTTCCAATTCTACATTGGCTTTGCCATGTTCATCATCAAAAAAGCACCAGCCGGCTTTTTCGAGTTTTTGATTGATTTTTATGCGTGCTTTGGCTTCGGACGGCATGCGCGGTTAATCCCTCTGGTACTATTTATTTTCTGTGAATAGTATAGACTTAAACCAAGATTTTGTCATTTGATTGGATAGAGATGGGGTTTGCCAGTACAGAAGATGGATAGACTTTCCAGCATCAAAAAAGACAGATATGTTAGAAAGGTGGAAGGCACCGGTTGTGGAAGGTCAAGGTGAATCTGAACGCGCCCTTCAGGCAAAAAGCCCGAGACGTAGATGAGATCCCCTGACCAAGATCTAAAAAGAGATCGGACGGTATCTACTAATTATATTTTCGGCGCGTATGGAAACGCGCCCTTGCCAAGGTCAATCCGTTGCGACAGGTTCGGGAAGTGTTAGGAAATGGAGCAATTCTTCGGTCGCTACGCTCCTTCTGAATAACAGGGGAAAATGGATTGGGGAAGTATTTAACCATTGTGGTTTTTCGGAAAGACATTGAAAAGAGGTGCGTCTTGAACGCACACTACTAATTATAATTTTCGGCGCGTATGGAAACGCGCCCTACCCATGCATAGGTCAATCCGTTGCGATTAATTCAGGAAGTGATCAGAATTTGGTGAGATTCCTCAGTCGCCATGCTCCATCGGAATGACACGATAAGAGGTATGTACGTCATCCCAAGGGATTTCACCATTAGTAGAAAGAGCCAGCAAGTAAGAGAGCGCCCATATGTTTTTGGGTTTTGTTTTTGCGACATACTCCATATGATCCCATCGCAATGAACAGATCCTTCGTCGTTTCACTCCTCAGGATGACGTTGAAGGATAAGTGAATTGATGGATTGATGGCTACGGTTCGGCGTAGTGCCTCATTAGAAAAGGTTACTTTGGAGGTAACGATGACTCATATAGAAAAGTTACTTTGATAGTTCCCATAGTTTATCTACTTTACGATCAAT
>LDZT01004574.1_pt1 | contig 22754 bp, 20 predicted proteins | sample 615521 | NCBI WGS metagenome assembly LDZT01 (sample SAMN03408292, study PRJNA278302) | terrestrial metagenome | isolation source: oil reservoir sample SB1 | place: USA: Alaska, North Slope, Schrader Bluff formation | collected 2011-09
GTTTTGCGTAAACTCACGGAAGCAGGATATTATTAATCAGTTAAAGAAAATATAAGAAAGTTGATACCGATGTATTATCATAACCTAAATAAAATAAGGGGTAGGTCTGCCCAAAACCAGAAGAATTTTTTTCACCAAAGAAAACTACCCCCAAAGAGTTGACACAGACCTAATAAATTAAGGTTAGTATGAATAATCAAAGTATGATAGAATATATAAAAGAAGGGTTGCTTAATTTTGTTTTTCCCTTAGATTGTAAGATATGCGAAAAACCTATCCGAGAATCTAAAGGATTCTCGATTTGTGAAGATTGTTTTAAAACCATTGAATTAATCGAACGACCTTATTGCGTAAAGTGCGGAAAACCTTTAATACCTACTGATGTTTTTAAGCAAAACAGAGAAATCCTATGCCTTGATTGTAAAAGAAAAAAATATTCTTTTGAATTCTCTCGTTCTACTGGAGTATACGATAAGGTATTAAAAAAATGCATTCATCTCTTTAAATACTATGGAGAGAAAAAGTTGGCTAAAGCATTAGGAAAGTTAATGGTGGATTATTTATTAAAAAATAATGAATTTGAAAATAAATTTGACATAATTATTCCTGTTCCTTTACATAAGAATGATTTAAAGAGAAGGGGATTTAATCAGAGCGTTTTGTTGAGTAAAGTCATAGGAGATTATTTTTCTATCCCGGTTGGAGAAAAGATTATAATAAAGAAAAAGTTAACCCCTTTTCAGGTTAATTTATCTAAGAAAGAAAGGGTAAAAAATATTCTTAGGGCTTTTTCGGTAGAAAAAACAGAAGAAATTAAAGGGAAAAATATTCTGATTTTAGATGATGTTTTTACTACCGGAGCTACTGTAGAAGAATGTGCTAAGGAATTAATAAAAGCTCGAGCAAAGAATATATTCGTTTTAACTTTAGCCCGAACCGTATAAAGCTCATATACCGCCTCTCCTTAGAGCTGTGGTTGAAAGTCGAAGCCAGTCGCAGGCGAAACGACCCACGTAAGGTAACTTTGGTTACTGAGCATGGTGCGGCTTTGGAGTAAGTCCTGCCTTAACCTTAACAGGTTAGAACAATAAGAGAAGAGTAGTAGTAAAGGATAAAGTTCCTAAGCAAACCTCTCAGCAGGCGAGTGTGGGGGCAAAGACCAGGTCAGTCTGAGGAAAGGCGGATAGAATATATTTAGATAGCTAACGAAGGGAAAACAATTAGAAATTAAAAGGAAAAAATAAATTAAAAATATTTTTAAAAAAATTTAAAATAAAAAAGGGTTTTTTGTTTAGACGGAGAATATATATATTAAGTAAAATAAACTATTACTAAGGAGGAAAGAGATATGAAGATTACTTTCAAAGGAAAACATATTGAAGTGACAGATGCGATGCGTAGTTATATTGAAAAAAGGTTAAGCAAGATCGAGAGACATTTTGATCATATCTTAGAAGTAATAGTAACTTTAAGTGTAGAGAAAAATAGGCAAATTGTTGAAGCAACCTTGCAGGCAAGAAGGGCTTTGATCAGAGCAGAAGAAGAAACAGATGATATGTATACTTCCATAGATAAAGTAGCAGATAAATTAGAAAGACAGATAAAGAAATATAAGGAAAAATATTTTCAGAAACCCCACCCCGGGACAGAAAAAATAGGGTTAGCTAACAAAGGGATTAATGCTGAAGATAGTGAGCCGGATAAGATTGCCAAAATTGTAAAGACTAAAAGATTTGCTATTAAACCGATGTCAGTAGAAGAAGCGGCAATGCAAATGGATTTATTGGGACACAATTTTTTTGTTTTTGCAAATGATAATACCAACAAAGTTAATGTTCTGTATAAAAGAAAAGACGGGAATTTCGGACTGATTGAGCCGGAATTTTAAGGAGGAATCTATGGAGAAAAATAAATTACATGCATTTCGTAATTTTATAATTCCCCGACGTTTTAATTACGAAGTAGAAGATATAGAAAAATCGTTAAAAGATATAAGTGATATTCTATTTGCGAAAATAGTATTATCAGAGGATAGAGATATAAAAGAAATTCATATAATTACTAAAGATTCTTCTAATCCCAAAAGAATCACCCGAGATATAGAATCGTTTTTATTAGCTAAATATAATATTCAAGTAGATTATAGAAAAATTAGTATAGCGCAAGTAAAGGATAAAGAAATAAGAGATGAGCAAATAAAGGAAGAAGAATCAGAACCTTCTTTAAGACTTAAATTCTCTGATGTTAAAGTGGGAACTATCGGTAATCAGTTTGAAGTTTGTGTAAAATTAGAAAATAACGGAAAAATATATGAAGGTAAAGTATCTGGAAAAAATTGGGGCGAAAATCAGGAATATTTAGTGGCTAAAGCTGCCTTAGAGGGGATAAGCTCTTATTTAGAGGGCTCAATTTTCTTTCAGGTAGATGAAATAAAAAAGATTGAGTTAGATAGTAAAGAAATAATGGTAGTTTCTATTAATCTAATCGATTCAAAAAGAAAGGAAAATTTAGTAGGTTCTACGGTAATTAAAGATGACTTCAATAAGGCAGTAGTAAAAGCAATCCTTAAAGCTACTAATCGTAGAATTTTAACAAAAGAAAAATAAATAAAAAATTAGGTCGGTGAGGCCTGTATTTTGAACTAATAATATAATAAAAGATGTAGCAGTATCATTGAGCGAAGCGAAGCGGTTTTGAATGTTGGAAAAACAAATAGAAACCGTGGAGGTGCAAAAGATGAAGATTAATAAGGCAAAACTAATCAGCTTATTAATTAGTGTCATGGCTCTGTTATTAGCCGGTGGCGCTAAATATAGCTGGAGATAATATAGAATAATAGAGGCCTGCCGGCCTAATTTATTTATACTCAAGGGGGGGTAATATGATTTGTCTTTAAAATTAAAAATATACATTATAGTAATAACAACATTAGCTATCGCTCTTTTTACATATTTATCACCTTCTTTACCCTCATTTTCTAATACTTGGTTGGCAATTATTTTTTTTCTTACTATATCCACCTTTGCTGAATTTATTCCGGTTGATTTGCCTATAGGAGGAGTTGTAAGCATCGGTTTTCCTATAGATTTTGTGCTGATTTTGGTCTATGGACCGGCCTTAGCCATGTTAATAACTGCTTTGGGTGCATTAATAGGTGAAATAATTGAGAGGAAAGTGTCGTGGTATAAAATAATATTTAATACCTCTCAATATGCTTTAACAGCTGGTATTGCTGGTATTGCCTATCAACAAGCAGGAGGAGTTGTGGGAGCACAAAATATTTTTAGGTTTATTTTTCCTGCTACTATCTGCGCTTTAACTTATTGTATTATAAACATAACATTATTTATTTTAGTTGTATCATTTGCTAAAAATGTTAGAATAAGAACAATTTGGAGGACGAGTATCAAGGATACGGTACTTAGTTATATAGCAGAAGCCCCCATGGGTTTTCTTATGGCTATCGTCTATACACAGGTTGGCATTGTGGGTATTTTATTATTCTTTCTCCCTTTATTACTGGCCCGTCGTTCTTTTGAATTATATACCAAGATGCGCAAAGTATATTTGGATACTATTCGTGCTTTAGCAGCAGCCATTGATGCCAAAGATCCCTATACTAAAGGTCATTCAGAAAGAGTGGCGGAAACTTCTGTAGCTTTAGCTCAAGAATTAAATTTATCTGATAGGGACATTGAGAATATAGAATATACCGCTTTACTGCATGATATAGGAAAGATTGGCATAGCGGATAAAATCTTAGGAAAAAAAGATAGTTTGACAAATCAAGAGTATGAAAAAATAAAAGAACATACGATTATGGGAGCTAATATCATAGAACCGGTAGATTTTTTAAAAAATTCATATGAAGCAATCTATCACCATCATGAAAGATATGATGGTAAAGGCTATCCTGATGGAGTAAAAAGTAAGGATATACCCATATTTTCCAGAATAATTGCCGTAGCTGATGCCTATGATGCCATGAACTCTGATCGCCCTTATCGAAAAAAGTTAGATAAAGACAAGATATTAAAGGAGCTAACAGATCAATCCGGAAAACAATTTGACCCCGAAGTAGTTAAAGCTCTTATTTTGGTTCTTGATAGAGAAAGAGAAGAATAAATGTTATATGCCTATATTATAATTATTTCCATTATAATAGGACTGGCTCGTAATGGTAAGTTAAGCAGTTTGAGCCAGATTTCACTAAAGAGAATAGAATTAATAGTATTAGCCTGTTTAATTCAGGCTGGATTAGTTTTTCTGGAGCCAAAAAAAGTAAAATTTGTTCTCGATTATAGTTCTTATATGATAATTTTCTCTTATATTGTTCTTCTGTTGGCAGTTTGGTATAATAAAGAGCTAAAAGGAATGAATTTTATCACTCTGGGGATAATCTTTAATTTTGTAGTTATTATCGCCAATGGCGGCCATATGCCGGTATTGTTGAGCAGTTTATATAAAGCAGGATTAGATGATTTTGCTCTGGTGTTAAAAGAAGGTACCTATGTTACCCATACCCTGATAACTGAAAAGACCTTATTTAGATTTTTAGCCGATGTTATACCCTTGTCTCCCCCTTTACCTGATCCTTCAGTGGTAAGCGCGGGAGATTTTTTAATGTTTTATGGAGTGTTCAGCTTAATCCAAAATGCAATGGTGAAAAAACAGAATTCAGAAGAGAGAGAAAAGAATTCAGAAGATAAAGAGCTGAATCCAGAAGCCTGATTAGTATCTTGATTAGTTAATTGGTTACCTGGTTATCTGGTTCAATTGCAATGATATTTCTATTTTTTTAATTATATCTTTTGTTTTCTTAACTAATTAACCAGTTAACTAAGTAACCAACTAACAACTATTGTAAGTTAATAGTTCATAAAGTAAAAACAAAATTTCAGATTTTAGAATGAAAAGGAAAAGATAATTATGTTTAATTGGACAAAAAAGATATTTGGTGACCCTAACGAAAGGGAATTAAAAAGATTACAACCTATTGTAGAAATGGTAAACAGCTATGAACCAGATATTTCAAAATTAAATGATGAGGAATTAAAAAACAAGACCCCTGAATTTAGAGAGAGATTAAACAAAGAGGAAACTCTGGATGATATTCTTCCTGAAGTTTTCGCAGTCGTTCGGGAAGCAGCTAAACGAGTTACCAAGATGAGGCCTTTCGATGTTCAGCTTATAGGAGGAATTGTTTTACATCAGGGCAAGATAGCCGAGATGGCTACCGGAGAAGGTAAAACTTTAGTGGCTACCATGCCCGCTTACCTAAATGCTTTAAGTGGTGGAAGTGTACATATTGTTACAGTAAATGATTACTTGGCTAAAAGAGATAGATATTGGATGGGTGGAATTTATGAATTCTTAGGATTAAAAGTAGGTTTAATCCAGCATGATATGAGAATCGATGAACGGAAGAAAGCTTATGAAGCAGATATAACCTATGGGACTAATAATGAATTTGGTTTTGATTATTTAAGAGATAATATGGCAGTTCGTCTGGAAGATGTGGTTCAAAAAGGTTATCATTTTGCTATTGTTGACGAAGTGGATAGTATTTTAATCGATGAAGCTAGGACTCCTTTAATTATTTCTGGTCCTTCTGATGAATCGACTAAAATATATCAACAGGTAAACAGAATTGCCACTCGCTTACAGGAGGAAGTAGATTATAAGATATATGAAAAAGAAAAGACGGTTGCTCTAACCGAAGTGGGTGTTTCCCGCATCGAAGGGTTGTTGCAGATAAAGAATCTATATGATGAGAAAAATATGAATGTGCAACATCATATTATCCAGGCCCTAAAGGCACAAAGATTATTTAAAAGAGATGTTGATTATATAGTAAAAAACGGAGAAGTGATTATTGTAGATGAATTTACTGGAAGATTAATGTTTGGGAGACGATACAGTGATGGACTTCATCAGGCTATTGAGGCAAAAGAAGGGGTAGCAATTGCTCGGGAAAATCAGACTCTAGCTACTATAACTTTCCAGAATTATTTTAGATTATATAAGAAACTTAGTGGCATGACAGGTACGGCTAAGACTGAAGAAGAGGAATTTATCCATATCTACAATCTACCGGTAGTGGTTATTCCTCCCAATAAAAAATTGATCAGGCATAATTATGCAGATGTTATCTATAGGACTGAAAGAGAAAAATTTAAGGCAGTCATTAAAGAGATAGTTGAAGTTCATAAGATGGGAAGGCCTATTTTAGTAGGGACGGTATCGATTGATAAATCAGAAACGTTGAGTAGGCTATTAAAGAAAGAGAATATTAGACACAATGTCTTGAATGCAAAAAATCACGAGAAAGAAGCAGAAATTATAGCTCAAGCAGGTCAGGGTAAAAATGTAACTATTTCTACTAATATGGCTGGACGAGGAACTGATATTGTCTTGGGTGAAGGGATAGCTAAATTAGGAGGTTTACATGTAGTTGGAACGGAAAGACACGAAAGCAGACGTATTGATAATCAGTTAAGGGGTAGATCGGGAAGACAGGGTGATCCCGGTTCTTCTCGCTTTTTCCTTTCTTTAGAAGATGATCTCATGCGGCTCTTTGGTTCTGATAAAATTTCTGGAATTATGGAAAAGTTAGGCATGGATGAGGATGTTCCTATTGAGCATCCTTTAGTTACCAGATCGATAGAGAGTGCTCAGAAAAAAGTAGAGGGAAGAAATTTTGAGATAAGAAAACAGCTTTTAGATTTTGATAATGAAATGGAATACCAGAGGAAGGTAATCTATGAACAACGGAGGATGGTATTAGAGAGTAAAAATGTTAAAGAACATGTTTTAGAAATGGTAAAAGACACTATAGAAAATATCTTGAAAAATTATACTAATAAAGAAATTTATCCTGAAGAATGGGATTGGTCAGGGCTTAAAGATCATTTTATGCAAATCTTCTCTATTCCATTGGTTATTCCTAAGGAAGAAATACTTAAATTGTCTATTCCTAAATTACAGGACATTTTAACAGAAAAAGCTTTTGAAATATATGAATTACGGGAAAAAGAATTTACGCCACCTTTGATGAGACAAATTGAAACGATGATTGTACTTCGGGTGGTAGATCGGGAATGGAAAGACAATCTACGACGTTTAGATGAATTAAAACAAGGTATAGGACTAAGGGCTTATGGACAGAAAGACCCATTGATGGAATATCATTTTGAAGCCCATAATATGTTTCAAGATATGGTCAACAGCATAAAAGAAGAAGTAGTAAAATTTATTTATAAAGTCAGGCTTAAAAAAGAAGAGTCTCAAGGGGTTCGCCAGGCAAGAAGAGAAACACCTGCTCCTATGGTTAGCAGTCAAACAAAAAAATCACCTTTTGTTAAAAGGAAAGGATTAGGACGGGAAGAAGGGAAAAAGAAGAAAAAGATAGGGAGAAATGACCCTTGCCCTTGTGGTAGTGGATTAAAGTACAAACATTGTTGCGGAAAAAACATATAATACAATTAGATAAAAATAGAGAGGAAGGTGGATAAAATGATAGAGGAATTACAAAATAAGCTGGAGCAACTTCATAAAAAAATTGACGAAATGGGGACTTATCTTTGACTTATTTGCAAAAGAAAGAGAAGTAAAAAAAATAGAAAAAGAAATGTCCCAAGGATCTTTCTGGTCTAATCAAGAAAAAGCTCAGGAAGTTACAAAAAGAGTTAAGGGATTAAAAGACACTATAGGCGAATTTAATGAGTTAAAAAATAACTTAGAAGAATTAGCAATACTCTTAGAGCTCAATCTGGAAGAAGGTAGAAAAGAAATTTGGGAGGAGATAGAGCAAAAGGTACAGATTTTAGAGAAAGATATTGAAAAGCAAGAATTAATTGTTTTGTTTGATGGTAAATATGATACTAACAATGCTATAGTTACTATTCGGCCAGGTGCCGGTGGTACAGAATCTCAAGATTGGGCAGAAATGTTGCTCCGTATGTATTTAAGATGGGCAGAAAAAAATGGGTATATCGCTAAAATAATAGAGATCTCACCCGGTGAGGAAGCCGGGATAAAGAATGTTACTTTTACAATTAGTGGAAACCATGCTTTTGGATATTTAAAAGCAGAAAAAGGAATACATCGTCTGGTTAGAATTTCTCCGTTTGATGCTAATAGAAGGAGACACACTTCTTTTGCCTCGGTAGAAGTTATTCCCGAAATTGATCAAGAAGTAGAGATTGAGATTAAGGAATCAGATTTAAGGATAGATACTTATAGAGCTACAGGAGCAGGGGGTCAGCATGTTAACACTACTGATTCTGCAGTAAGAGTAACCCATTTACCCACCAATATTGTAGTACAATGTCAAAATGAAAGATCTCAATACAGTAACAAGATGACTGCAATGAAAATTTTACGGGCAAGATTGTTTGAACATTACCAGCAAGAAAAGGAAAAAGATTTAAAAGAGGTTAGAGGGAAAAAGAAAGACATTGCCTGGGGAAGTCAAATACGTTCTTATGTATTTCATCCCTACCAGATGGTGAAAGACCATCGAACAGAAGTAGAAAGTGGAAATTTGCAAGCGATTATGGATGGCGAAATAAATTGCTTTATTGAAGCCTACTTAAAGAGCAGGAAAAAAGATTAAATTATATAGCTAAGGTAGGGAAGTTTCGTCTTGGTTCTCTTTTCTCATCTTTTTATTAATTGGTCAATTGGCTAATTGGTAAATTGGGTAATTAATTTGGCTTAAAGGAGATAAAAATGATTAAAACTTATAATCCCAAAGAAACCAAGAAGTGGTTGGAATATTCTTCTTTATTGGTGGGAATTATTATAATAATATGGGGAGTTATCAGTCATCAAACCATTTTATTAGTTTTAGGTTTCTTCTTTGTATTAGTTGTGTCTAATAAAACTGAAATAATTATTGATGAGAAAGGGATATTGATAACTACAAAGACCTTGTTTTTAATGAAAAGAAAAGATAGACTTAATTTTAAAGAGATGGACTCTGTAGAGATTAAAGAGGGTGTAGAAAAATCTTTAGTATATTTTATGAGAGGGTGGAAAGGCAGAAAAATATTTATTGATACAGTTGATTTAAATAAATTAGTAGATTATATAAAAAGCGAAAATCCTGATTTAATGAAATGAAGCTATATCGTATATCGCATATCGTATATCGTATATCGTATATAGTATGTAGTAAAGAAAATAGAATACAGAATCCAGAATCTAGGAGTTAGAATGTTATTAGTTATATAGCATTTAGCATATATTAAAGAAAGAAGAAGTTGGAAAAAGTTTTGAATTTTGAATTATGGTTTTTAGCTTTTCGCTTTAAGTTTTTAGCCTTTCACACTATACGCTAAACGCTACCCGCTATACGCTATGCCTAATACGATATACTATATACTAATAAATAAAGGAGGGAGATCAATGTTAATCGATAAAAAAGTCAGTAATTTTTTAGATGAGTTAGCTTCTAATTCACCAACTCCCGGTGGTGGAAGTGTGTCTGCATTAGCCGGTGCACTTGGGGCAGCTTTAATCTCTATGGTTGGCAATTTAACCGTGGGCAAGAAAAAATATGAAGACGTAGAAGAAGATATTAAGAAAATTGTAAGCTCTTCGGAAAAATTACGTTATGAATTAAGTCACTTAATAGAAGAGGATGTTAAAGTTTTTAATAATTTTATGGCTACTTACAAAATGCCCAAGGACACTGAAGATGAAAAAAAGGTAAGAGCAGAGAAGATACAAGAATCACTAATTAAAGCAGCAAAAGTTCCTCTTAGGGTAGCTTATAAATGTTTGGATATCATGATTCTTTCCCAGGAGGTTGCTGAAAAAGGTAATGTTAACGTAATAAGTGATGCCGGAGTCGCTGTCTTAATGGCAGAAGCAGCATTGGAAAGTGCTATACTAAATGTGAAGATAAATTTGAGAATGATTAAAGATGAGAAAATAAGAGAAGAACTTTCCTCTTCTATAAAAGAATTATTGTTAAAAGAAAAAGGACAGAAAGAAAAAGTATTAAAAATAGTGGAGCAGAAAATAAGATAAAAAATTGCTTAAAGAGAAGAGTGCACTAAAATAAAAGAACCTCAGTCTAGATAGTGAAAAATCCAGAGGGTTAGTTTTATTTTAAAAATACATCTAACCCTATTTTTATATATATTCTAAAAAATATTTAATTTTTTTTAAAAAAAAGAAGGATTTTTCAATTTTATGTTGTATAGTAGATAATAGATGGATAAATTGCACTAAAATAATAAAATGGTGCAATTCTTGCATTATCATCAATGTGTACCCCTACAAAAAAAAGTAGAGGCACAGCGTGCCGTGTCTTTTTGTACTAACGACTAATTTAAGGGAGTTATAAATTGAACCCTGAAAAAGAGAAAAATTATATTGATTTGTCCTCCCGCATAAAAGGCAATTTTAGAAAATTTAGTGAAGGTCAAAAATTAATTGCTACCTACTTATTGAAATATTCCGATAAAGCTGCTTTTTTTACTGCTGCGAAATTAGGTAGAGTAGTGGGAGTTAGCGAGTCTACTGTTGTAAGATTTGCTGATTTTTTAGGATACAAAGGTTACCCAGCCTTACAAAAAGACTTACAGAATAGAATCAAAAACAAATTAAATACCGTTAGTCGGCTAAAAAGATCTATAAAAATAGCTAACAGCGGGGAAAGCATTTTATACGAAGTTTTCCGTAATGATATTGATAATATCCAAAAAACTATGGATAATATATCTCGAGAATCTTTTAATAAATTAGTAGAAGAAATGTTGAATGCAGATTGTATATATATTGTAGGTCTTCGAACTGCCACCTCCTTAGCTTACTTTATGGGTTACACCCTCCATTTGATTTTAAAAAATGTAACTACCATAACTTTTGGAGTTAGCGATCTCTTTGAAAGGTTGATTAATATAAATGAAAAAGATCTGATAATAGGTATTACTTTCCCTCGATATACTCTACAGACTGTGGAAATTATGGAATATGCCAAAAAGAAAGGAGCAAAGACAGCTGCAATTACCGATAGTGTATTATCTCCTTTAGCTCAACTTGCCGATGTTAGCGTATTTGCTGAAAGCAATCTTAATTCTTTTATCGATTCTTTTACTGCTCCTCTTAGTTTAATAAATGCTTTAGTAACTGCAGTAGGAGTAAAAAGAAGAAAGCAGAACTTAGAATCTTTATCTGAATTAGAAGAAATTTGGGAAAAGTATAAGGTATTTTATTAAGATTTATGTTGTAAATTATTTTAACTTAATATTAAAGAAATAAATATTGTAAACAAATTATTTTTTAGAAAGGGGAAAAATAAATTAAAATGAATAAGAGCTTAATTGAAAAGCTGTGGAGAGAAAATCCAGAAATTTTTAAATTATTAAAGGAAAGTGAGAATTTAGAAGAAGCTAGACAAAGACTTTTTAAATTTTCTAAAGACTTAGAATGGAAATATAGAGAAGGGGAAGAAGTTTTACATAAATTAGAATATGCTACCGCATTAGAAGCGATAAAGGTATTTAATAATCTTATTTCCCTCCGAAATGAGAAGATTGCTGGTTTTAGTACTTTAGACTATTTAAGGCAAGTTGCTAAGGAAAATCAGGAAATTATCCATGAAATTGATGAAGGTTTTTTGGAAGAGGTTATCCATCTTTTTAAGGCAATGAAGGGAAAAGCAGATATTTCTTCAGGATGGCTAAGGCCATTACTGGAAAAAGATGGAGTTAAAATAACAGATTTTGCCAAGATTAAAGGCAGAGAAGCGGGAATATCTCGCTCTAATTATCTAGATAAACTTTATGAAAAAGTTCATAATTTTATCGGCCGTTATCCTTCTGGATGTGATGATGAACTGATTAAGGAGAGGAAAGAAAATCGACAGAAGATATTAGAATATTTTGCTGCCACTAATGATGATTGGGATGACTACCGATGGCACTTAAAACATATTTTTCATAGTATGGATGATTTAGAGCATCTCAAGAAATTAGTTCCTCTTACTGAGGAAGATATCGAAGCTATTGAAATTGCTATTGAAAATAAAATACCCTTTGGTATTACACCCTATTATCTTTCTTTATTCGATTTTTCCCATAGTGATAGAAAATACGACTATCAGGTAAGATCTCAAGTTATTCCTCCCATGCACTATGTGACCTTAATGAAAGAACATCGTAAAGAAAGATCATATTACTTTGATTTCATGGGTGAACATGATACTTCACCGGAAGAATTAATTACCAGAAGATATCCTATGATATCTATCCTAAAGCCTTACGATACTTGTCCGCAAATTTGTGTCTATTGCCAGAGGAATTGGGAAATAACCGGTCCGATGATGCCCGAAGGGATGGTAAGTAAAGAGGCATTGGATAAAGCATTAGATTGGTTTGCTGAACATACCTCTATGAAAGATGTATTGATTACTGGTGGTGATCCCTTAGCCTTAAACGATGAGCTAATAAAATATATAATGAATAGATTATGTGAGATGGACCATGTAATAAATATTCGGTGGGCCAGTAGAACTCCAGTTACTCTTCCCATGAGAATAACTGATGAATTAACTAAATTAATTGGGAGTTATTTGAAGCCAGGGAAGAGAAATATCTGCGTTGTTACTCATATTGAGGGGGCCTCTGAAGTTACTCCGGAATTAGCTGAGGCAGTGATGAAGTTTAGAAGACAGGGTATATATGTTTATAATCAATTAGTATATACTCTGGAAACCAGTAGAAGATTTCAAAATGCAGCAGCGAGGATAGCGATGAAGAAGGCAGGAGTAGATCCCTATTATACTTTTTATCCTAAAGGGAAAGAAGAAACGAAAGATTATCTTGTCCCCGTTGCCCGCCTGTGGCAGGAAAGAAAAGAGGAAGCAAGGTTGTTACCCGGTCAATTCAGAACAGATGAACCGGTTTTTAACGTCCCTCGTTTAGGTAAAAATCATATTAGGGCCTGGCAAGATAGAGAATTAATTGCTCTAAATAAGGAAGGAAGAAGAATTTACTTATGGCATCCCTGGGAAAAGGGAATTGCTTTAGTTGAACCTTATGTTTATAAAGATCTCCCTATTTATAAATATCTCCAGGAACTTGCTAAAAGAGGAGAAGATATCGAGGAATACAAGTCAATTTGGTACTACTATTAAATAAACTCTCGAGAAGAAAAATTGACTATAGGAGGTGATATAAAAAATAAAGGTGAGTTGAGCTCGTAGTTTAGGGCAGATTTTTAGTTAGTAGATGTAGTGAATTTTAAAAATTAAAAAATGGAGGTATTAAGGTGAAAAAATATTTGAGCTTAATATTAATGATTAGTTTAATGATATTTATGTTTTCCGGGATTAGTTTAGCTGTTACTCATATTACTTTTGGAACCGGAAGCCCCGGAGGGACTTACTATCCTTTAGGTGGGGCGATGGCTGATCTCTGGACGAAATTATTGAAAGCAGAAGGAATTGAAGTAACCGCTGAATCAACCGCAGCTTCAGTAGAAAATTGTAGATTGGCAGGCAGTGGAGAAATCCAAATTGGAATGGCAATGTCCAGTGTTTCCTTTAAAGCTTACAAAGGAGAAGTAGATCCGTTTAAAGGCACTCCCCAACCTATACTGGGATTATTTTCCATGTATCCTGCACCCGAACATATTTTAACTTTAGACCCCAATATTAAATCTATTAGAGATTTAAAAGGAAAGAAGGTTTCAGTGGGTGCACCGGGGAGCGGAAACGAGACTATAGCTCGACTGATTATTGAAACTGCCGGTTTGACTTACGATGATATGAAAGTAAGTTATTACTCTCAACCTGAGGCAGCTCAGGCTTTAAAAGATAGGAATGTTGATGTTGTATTTTGGAATTTCTCCCTTCCAGGTTCTGCTGTAAGTGAAGTTACTGCAGTAAGAGATGTCTATTTTATATCAGTGGATAAAGATATTGTTGAAGAATTGACTTCTAAATATACTTATTACAAGGAAGGTAAAATACCTGCCAATACTTATAAGGGGCAAGATTATGATGTCGTAGCTATTCAAGATGGAAATGATGTGGTAATAAATAAGGATATTGATGAAAATACTGCATATTTATTAGTAAAAACACTATTTGAAAATGCAGAAGATATATTCAATGTACATCCTTCTGCAAAGAAATTAATTCCTGAAAATGGCGTGAAAGTAGGTATTGAGATGCATCCTGGCGCAGTAAAATACTTCAAGGAGAAGGGACTACTTTAATGTTTAGTAGAATAATCAGGGGAACCTTTATGGTTTCCCTGATTATTTTTTTTATTATCATAATATCATCTTTTATAAACAATGAAGAAAATCACCAGACACAATATTATTTAGAGGTTATTAACAGGAAGAATGATTCTATATTAGTTAAAATTGAAGTTGCTGTTGGTGATAAATTTTATTTAGACTATATAAATTCAAAAGATTTAAATCCGGTATATGATACTTTTAAAATAAGAGAGGACGGAATATTTTGCCTACTTACTGAGGAATATCCCTGGTATGGCGTAGGGCAAGAATTCCATGCTTCTAAAGATATAAAATACTCAGATAAATTAGTAATAGTAAACGTAAACAGGGAGATGAAGATACTTCCTTTACGGGTGGCTTTTACTGTAGAGCAAAAGATAAGATGTAATGGGGAAGAATATATTTTATCTTCTTTGGCTGATGGAGGAGATCCTGTAGATGTAATTATTACTACTGATGAAGGAGGCATGAATGATAATTAAGGAAAAAGAAAATTTACAGACTGATAAAGAAAATAATGACGAAATTGAAGTAAAAGTTGATGAAAAAATATTAAAAGAAATAGAGGAAATCGAAACCAAAAATAAAAGAAATTTAACTGGTTTATGGTCTATTCCTATCATAGTTGCTTCTATCGGATTATTTATTTTTCATATGTATACCGGATGGTTTGGAGCATATTTTAGCTTAATCCAACGTTCTATCCATTTTATGTTTATCTTAACTTTAACCTTTAGTCTTTTTGCCCGTAGTAAAAAAACTCCCAGAGATAAAATACAATTTTACGATTTGATATTTGTTGGCATATCTATAATTTTATGTTATTACATACTTACTAATTATAAAGAATTGGTCTGGCGAGCGGGTGCTGCAAATTCCATGGATGTTTTTTTAGGAGTTATTTTAGTTTTACTTACTTTAGAAGCAACCCGAAGAGCAGTAGGTCTTCCTTTAATGTTAGTGGCAGCATTTTTTCTTTTATACGCCTTAGTCTTTGGACCTTATATGCCGGGAAGATTTTCTCATGGGACCTTTTCTATAAAGAGAGTAGCCTATTATCTTTACCTTACTGATGCCGGAATTTTTGGAACTCCCTTGGGTGTTTCAGCAAGTTTTGTCTACCTTTTTATTTTATTTGGATCGATATTAAATAAGACTGGGGCAGGTAAGTTTTTTATTGATTTTGCAACCGCCTTAACCGGATATACCAGAGGCGGGCCGGCCAAAGCGGCAGTAGTTTCCAGTGGTATGATGGGAACTGTATCAGGTAGTTCAACCGCCAATACAGTGACTACAGGTAGTTTTACGATACCTTTAATGAAGAGTGTGGGGTATAGTTCAGTCTTTGCTGGAGCGGTAGAACCGGTTGCCTCTACTGGTGGTCAGATAATGCCACCCATTATGGGGGCTGCTGCTTTTATCATGGCTGAATTTTTAGGAGTTCCTTATATTGAAATTGCTAAAGCGGCAATTTTTCCTGCCTTATTTTATTATTTTGCCTTATTTATGGCTGTAGATTTTAAGGCTGCAAAAATTGGTTTACGCGGTCTTTCCAGAGAGCAGTTACCCAATCTATTAAAGACTTTAAAAACAGGATGGATTTTATTAGCCCCAATCTTTGCTTTAATTTATTTATTAGTCCAGGGTTATTCCCCACAAAAATCAGTAGTACTTAGTATTGTAGTGTTAATTATAGTTAGCATGTTTAGCAAAAAGACCAGACTGACCCCTAAGAAATTTTTAGAAGCTATAACTGAAGCAGGTGTTTCTGCTACTACGGTAGCGGTAGCATGTGCTGCAGCAGGAATAATTGTAGGAATTACTACTATGTCCGGATTAGGACTAAAATTTACCGGAATCGTATTTGAAGTTTCGCGGGGAATTTTACCCATAGCCTTAATTTTAGCTTCCTTAGCTTCTCTGGTCTTAGGAATGGGGATACCTACTACTGCTAACTATATTATAATGGCTACTTTGATTGCTCCCGCATTAATCAGATTAATGTCTGAAAATACTCATCTTATTTTGCCTCATATGTTCGTTTTTTATTACGGTATATTGGCTGATATTACTCCACCGGTAATGTTAGCAGTATTTGCCGGAGCAGCAATAGCCAGAGCTCCAGCAATGAAAGTAGGGATAGAATCTACTAAATTAGCTATTCCAGGATATACATTACCTTTTATGTTTATATTTCACCCTGAGCTAATTTCCTGGAATTTTACTCCGGATTTGAATTTAGCTAAATTGGGGTTTTTCTTATTATTAGCTACAGCAATGTCGATTGGTATAGCTGGAGGTATGCAGGGTTACCTAATTAGAGAGACTAAATTTTATGAAAGAATGATGCTCTTAGCAGGTTCTTTTATGATAGTACCAGCAAATTATATAATAAATTTAGCTGGACTTGCCTTAATAGGAGGGGTCTTAGTATCCCAGTTTTTGTTTAAACAACAAAAAAACAGTAGTTTTGGAAGAATAGCCGAATAAAAAGCGTATCTCGTATCGTGTGATATAGCGTTTAGCGTAGAGCGTATAGAAAGAAAATAAAAGCGTAAAGCAAAGCCATAACTTAAAATTTAAAATCAAGACAAAACCGAAAATAACTAAATAGTGGTTAGTGAATAGTGAATGGTATTTAGTAAAGAAAATAGAAGTTAGAAACATAATTAGTATCGAGTATCGAGTATTGCGTATCGCGAAAATAGAAATGAAAAGATGTAGGGGCAGATCTTGTGTCTGGCCCTAATGAGCAAGGGGTTCGATTTATCGAATCTCATAGAAAAATTGCTAAAACAAAATGGGGCGGATAAATCCGCTCTTTACATTAAAAGTAATACTTTATCAAAAAAGTTTTGAATTTTTAATTAGGCTTTTCTCTTTCCACTTTCAGTTTTAAATCATCATAGTATATATACTATTTTTCTATACGCTAAACGCTTAGTTAAATACTATCGACCATTCACTATTTTATATTCTAGTTTCTGCTTTCTGCATCCTATCTTTTCTTTCCTAACTATTCAATTAGTAAATCGGTTAATTGGTCAATTTTAGAATTAATATATTTTTCTTAAAAATCTATTGACTTTTTTAAAGTATATGTTATTCTTTAAAAAGATTAATCAATCAGTCCATTAGTCCAATATTGGAATAAAGATTTATCGTTTTAAAGAGGAAGTCTTTTATGAAAATTGAGATTGACAAGAAAAGCGGAATTCCTTTATATCTTCAGATAAAACATCAAATTAAAAAGTTGTTAGAAAACGGCGATTTGAAAGAGGGAGAACAACTACCTACCGAAAGAGATTTATCAGAAAAATTGCAAGTTAGCAGAAATACAGTAAGTATGGCTTACAAAGAATTGGTGTTGGAGAATACAATACTATCTATCCCGGGGAGGGGAACTTTCCCTAATCCAAAAACCTCTAAGTTTAGCAAAACCAAAATAAACAATAATCTACCAAAGATAGAAGAGATTATTGAGGTTACTATTAATGAAGCCCTGGAGTTAAATTTTGAGTTAGGCGAGTTCAAAAAATTAGTAGATAAGAAAATAAAAGAAAAAGAAAAATTATTAAAAAACATTAACATAGCTTTTATTGAATGTAATCAGGAGCAATTGTATTTTTTTTCCAAAGGGATAGAATTAGGAACCGGTATTTCCATAATTCCCATATTAATAGACGAGATTTATAAAGAACCAGATATTTTTAGAGAAAGGATTAAATCTATAGATTTAGTAGTTACTACCTTTTTTCATTATGATGAAGTTAAAAAATTTCTTGTCGATCAAAAACAGAGGGTTCTCGCCATCGCCTTAGATCCTCTAATGGAAACTATGGTAAACATTGCTCATTTATCTACCAAAGATAAAAATATTGGTTTGGTATGTATTACCGATAAGTTTGCCCAAAGAGTTTTCCGATCTATAAAACAGGCAGGAATAAAATTCTTAAGTTTTAAATTTACCATTTCTCATGATGAAAACGAAGTAAAAAAATTCTTAGCCAACACAGATATTGTGATAACATCTCCGGGGAGAAAGAACGAAGTAAAAAAAATAATTTCCCCCCAAATTCCCCTCATTGAGTTTATTTATGTTCCCGATAAAGGTTCTATGAGTATGTTAAAATTAGCCATTTTAGATATTAAGAGAGAAGGAGGCACACTAGAAAAGATATGAAGCAAAAAAAGTTATTCGAAGTTTATCAAAATAATTCAGTAAAGATATCAGTTCGCAGAGAATGGTGTAAAGCATGTGGTTTCTGTATTGAATTTTGTCCGAAGGATGTATTAGTCCCTGATGATCAAGGAAAACCTATTCCTGAAAATATTGATGCTTGTATAAAGTGCGGCCTTTGTGAATTGAGATGTCCGGATTTTGCTATCACAGTAGGAGGAGTGGAAGAGAAAGATGAATAATCAAAAAAGGGGGAAAAATATAAAATTATTGCAAGGAAACGAAGCCTGTGCTGAAGGAGCATTATTAGCCGGAGTTAGATTTTTTGCCGGCTACCCCATAACTCCCTCTTCAGAAATAGCTGAAAATATGGCGCGTAAATTACCTAAAATTGGCGGAAAATTTATACAGATGGAGGATGAAATTGCCAGTATGGCAGCGGTAATTGGTGCTTCTATAGCTGGACTAAAATCTCTGACTGCTACTTCAGGTCCCGGAATGTGCTTGAAACAAGAAAATTTAGGTTTTGCTATTATTAACGAAATACCCTGTGTAGTAGTTAACGCTCAAAGAGGAGGACCAAGCACCGGGTTACCCACTAAACCCTCTCAAGGTGATATGATGCAGGCAAGATGGGGAACTCATGGAGATCACCCTATCATAGCATTTGCTCCTTCCACCGTTAATGAGATACTTATCTTAACTATCAAAGCATTTAATTTTAGTGAAAAATATAGAACCCCGGTTATTTTACTCCTGGATGAAGTAATCGCCCATATGCGGGAAAAGGTAGAAATTCCTGCTCCGGAAGATATTGAAGTGATAAACCGAAAAAAACCTACCGTTCCCCCCGAAGAATACTTACCCTTTAAACCTGATGAAGACGGAGTTCCTCCTATGGCAAACTTTGGAGAAGGATACCGTTATCATATAACCGGGTTGGTTCATAATTATAAAGGTTTACCTACTTCTAACTCCCAAGAAATAGATGCTTTCATAAGGCATTTACATAATAAGATTCAGAAGAATATTAAAGATATAATAATTAACGAAAAATATTTTTTAGATGATGCTAAAATTGCTTTAATTGCTTATGGTTCAGTAGCAAGAGCTGCTGAGAGAACGGTAAAATTAGCTCGAGTAGAAGGGTTAAAAATAGGTTTATTGAAATTATTAACTATTTGGCCTTTCTGTTTTGAAGAAGTAAACAAGCTGGCTCAGCAGGTAGATCTAATTATAGTTCCGGAAATGAATTTAGGTCAAATGGTCTTAGAAGTAGAAAGAGCATCCCAGGGAAAATGTCGGGTTGTGCCTTATGGTCGGGTAGATGGTGAATTAATTAATCCTATAGAAATATTAGGGAAGATTCGGGAGGAGATAAAGAAATGAGGACAGTAATTGATAATTATATTAGAGAAGAGATGTTTCCCAATATATGGTGCCCAGGATGTGGAAACGGCATTGTATTAGGTACCATACTGCGAGCCATAGATGATTTAAATTGGGATAAAGATAAAATTGTGGCGGTTTCTGGTATAGGTTGCTCCAGTCGAATTACCGGATATGTAGATTTTTGTACCATGAATACTACCCACGGGAGAGCTTTGCCTTTCGCTACCGGCATAAAAATGGCCAACCCTGATTTAAAAGTAATAGTAGTTATGGGAGATGGAGATTGTTCAGCTATTGGAGGAAACCATTTTATCCATGCAGCCCGGCGTAATATTGATTTAACTGCTATAATTATTAATAATATGATATATGGAATGACCGGAGGTCAATATTCACCTCTTACTCCAACTGGAAAGTTTGGTTCTACTGCACCTTATGGAAATATTGATCAATCCTTTGATTTAGCTGAACTGGCTATTGCAGCAGGTGCAAGTTATGTGGCTCGAGGAACGGTGTATAATGTTCGGCAGTCAACTTCTTTGATAAAAAAGGCTTTAGATAAGAAAGGATTTTCGGTAGTAGAAATGATATCTGATTGCCCTGTATCTTATGGTAAGATGAATAAAATGAAATCACCGGTTGATATGTTAAAATGGATAAAAGATATAGCAGTTTCCAAAAAAGTATGGGAAGGGCTTTCCTCTGATGAAAAGAAGGGAAAATATGCTATAGGTGAATTTTTAAGCAAAGATAGGCCAGACTATACCGAACGATATAAAGAAATTATCAAAAAAGCTCAGAAGATGGGAGGCAATAAATAATGGAAGAAAGACTTGAAATATGTTTAAGTGGTTCCGGAGGCCAAGGGTTAATTTTGGCTGGAATAATTTTAGCCGAAGCAGCTGCTATATATGATAAAAAAGAAGCTGTTCAAAGCCAGTCTTACGGGCCAGAAGCCCGAGGAGGAGCTAGTAGATCAGAAGTGGTTATAAGTAATAATATGATAGATTATCCTAAAGTAATAAAATCGGATATTCTTTTAGCTCTAACTCAGACTGCTTGTGATAAATATGTCAAAAATTTAAATAAAGACGGTATCTTGGTTGCTGATTCTACATTAGTAACAGAGGTTCCTGATATCTCAAATAAAACATATTTATTTCCCATTACCGAAACAGCTAAAAAAAAATTTGGCACAAAGTTGGTTACCAATATTATTTCATTAGGAATAATTGTAGGGTTAACTGAAGTGGTTTCCCAAGAAGCTATTCAAAAGGCAGTGTGTTCTAAGGTTCCAGTTAAGGCAAAGGAAGTAAACGAAAAAGCATTACTCTTGGGGTTTGATATTGCTAAAGATTTAAAACAAAAAAATAGGAAAGCAAGTAATAAAAAATAAAAATTTGCGAAAAAGGAGATTAAGAATAAAATGAAAGTTTTAGTGGTAAATAGCGGCAGTTCATCTATAAAATATCAGTTATTTGATATGACTGATGAGTCGGTACTGGCTAAAGGTTTAGTGGAGAGGATTGGAATTTCTGATTCAATTATTAATCATTATCCTTCTGACAGGGAACCGGTTATAACCCATCAGGATATTACTAACCATAGGGTTGGGATTAAATTAATGATGGATGCCTTACTTCATCCAGATTATGGTGTAATTAAGGATATCTCTGAAATAGTAGCAGTAGGCCATAGAGTAGTCCATGCTGGGGAAAAATTTTCCGGCTCAGTTTTACTTACCGATGAAGTTATGGATGCCTTAAAAGAATGTATCGAACTTGCTCCTTTACATAACCCGCCTAATATTTTAGGGATAGAAGTCTGTAAAGAGCTAATGCCCGGAGTACCCCAAGTGGGAGTATTTGATACTGCTTTTCATCAGACTATTCCGGAATGTGCTTATCTCTATGGTATTCCTTATAAATTTTATAAGAAGTATAAAATAAGAAGATATGGATTCCATGGAACCTCACATAAATACGTGGCTCAAAGAGTAGCAGAAATTTTAAAAAAACCTATAGATGAGCTTAAAATAATTACCTGCCACCTGGGAAATGGTTCGAGTATTACAGCGGTAAAAAATGGAGTTTCAGTTGATACCAGCTTGGGATTTGGGACAGTTGCAGGTATAGTTATGGGAACTCGTTGCGGAGATCTCGATCCGGCAATCATCCCCTTTTTAATGGATAAAGAAAAACTCACTGTCGAAGAAATTAATAAAATTATCTACAAAGAAAGTGGATTCTTGGGTCTATCAGAAGGAATTTCAAGTGATAAGAGAGATTTAAGAGAGAAAGCAAATCAGGGTGATGAAAGAGCTATAAGAACTATTTCTGTTTTTACTTACGGGATAAAAAAATATATCGGAGCTTACGCAGCAGCTATGGGAGGGCTTGATGTAATTGTTTTTACAGCTGGAATTGGAGAAAATTCTCAAGAGACTAGAGCTGAGGCCTGTGAAGGATTAGAATTTTTAGGGGTAAAGATTGATCAAGAAAAAAATAAAGTTTGTGGTAAGGAAGCCATTATAAGTAATAATAATTCAAGAGTAAAAGTTATGGTAATTCCTACTAATGAAGAGTTGATGATTGCTAAAGATACAGCAGAAATTTCAGTAAGTCTATAGTAGTAATTGGGTAAAATTTAGGAGGTAAAATGTACAAAGTACTCAATAAACAAAAATTACACAAAACTATCTATTCGATGTGGATAGAAGCCCCAGAGGTGGCTTCCTCTGTCCAACCCGGACAATTTATCATTCTGATGATCAAGGAAAAGGGAGAACGCATCCCTCTAACTGTTGCTGATTTTAACTGGGAAAAAGGACTAATCCGCATCGTCTTTCAGATAGTGGGCAAGACCAGTGAAGAGCTTTCCACCCTGGAAGAAGGAGATAAGCTATTCTCCTTTATCG
>LDZT01007432.1_pt1 | contig 22692 bp, 18 predicted proteins | sample 615521 | NCBI WGS metagenome assembly LDZT01 (sample SAMN03408292, study PRJNA278302) | terrestrial metagenome | isolation source: oil reservoir sample SB1 | place: USA: Alaska, North Slope, Schrader Bluff formation | collected 2011-09
GTTTCCAACCAAGTTTTTAGAACCTCTTTGACTGTTTCATCCAAGCAGTCTTTTCCTATCAGAGTATGCATCTTATCTTTGATACCTGATCGGATCTGATTGACAGCCAAAGTCATACCATATCCATACTCGGCATTGTCTTCAAATAAGGAGTTTGCCCATGAAGGACCTTGTCCGTTGGCATCTTGGCAATAGACTGTTGATGGTGCAGAAGCACCCCAAATGGATGAACAGCCTGTTGCATTGGCAATCATCATTCTATCACCGAAGAGTTGTGTAACGACTTTAGCATACGGAGTCTCACCACAGCCTGCACAGGCACCTGAAAATTGGAGATACGGGAATGCAAATTGACTCCCTTTAAGCGTCTTCTTATCCATCAGATTATCTTTTATACTTATATTCTTAACAGCGTAATCCCAATTTGGAATCTGTAACTCAGTCTGTGAAGCTATTGGCTTCATAACCAGAGCCTTTTTCTTTGCTGGACATATATCCGCACAATTACCACACCCTGTACAATCCAGAGATGAAATCTGTATTCTGTATGCTAACCCTTCAAATCCCTTTCCTGTTGCTTTAATAGTTTCAAAAGTGTCAGGAGCAGCGGATATTTCAGCTTCATTTACCAAAAACGGTCTGATAACCGCATGTGGACATACGAATGCACACTGATTACATTGAATACAATTTTCTTTCTGCCACTCCGGAACATTGACTGCAATACCACGTTTCTCATAAGTTGAAGTACCCTGTGGGAAAGTACCATCTTCTCTACCTACAAATGTGCTGACCGGAAGTGTCTCACCTTCTTGTCTATTCATTGGATCCAGAACATTTTTGATAAATTCCGGTCTATCTGAATAACCGTTGCTATCCTTTGCGGTCGAATTGGTCCAATCAGATGGTATTTCTATTTTAACCAATTCTGTTATGCCTTTATCAACAGCCGCTTCATTCATTTTAACAATCTTATCACCCTTGTTGCCATAAGACTCATAAATGGCTTCTTTAGAAAACTTGACCGCATCATCCAATGGAATCACTTCTGCCAGCTTGAAAAATGCAGACTGCATAATCATATTTGTTCTATTTTCCAAACCTAATTCTTCTGCAATCTCGGTTGCATTGATGGTATAAAAGTTGATCTCATTGTCGGCAATGTATTTTTTCATTTCGCCGGGTAGATATCTATCAAGTTCCTCTGAATTCCATAATGTGTTGAGCAGGAATGTACCGCCTTTTTTCAACCCTTTCAGCAAATCATATTTATCAACGTAGGATTGTTGTGAACAAGAAGTAAAGTCTGCTTCACTAATCAGATATGTTGATTTTATTGGCTTGTCCCCGAATCTCAGATGTGATATTGTTACACCGCCGGACTTCTTGGAGTCATATGAAAAATAGCCTTGGGTATACAAGTCTGTCTTATCACCAATAATTTTAATGGCATTTTTGTTAGCCCCAACAGTACCATCAGATCCTAATCCCCAGAACTTACATCTTATTGTGCCTGCCTGAGAGGATTCTATCTTGCTTTCTATCGGCAGTGACTTATAGGTTACATCATCCACAATACCGATGGTAAAACCGTCCTTAGGTTCTTTCATATCCAGATTAGCGTAAACAGCAACAATCTGCGATGGTGTTGTGTCTTTAGAGCCGAGTCCATATCTTCCACCTACGATGATTGGTTGGTCTGTCTTATTGTAGAACATAGATTTTATATCCATGTACAAAGGCTCCCCTATTGAACCAGGTTCCTTGGTTCTATCCAATGCAGCAATCTTTTTTACTGTTTTAGGTAAAACATCAAAGAAATATTTCTCGGTAAATGGTCTGTAAAGATGTACCTTAACAACACCGACCTTTTCGCCTTTCGCCATCAGATAATCAACTGTTTCCTCAATTGTTTCCGTTACAGAACCCATTGCAACAATTATTTTTTCCGCATCCGGTGCGCCATAATAATTGAATGGTTTATACGTTCTACCGGTTATCTTGCTGATATTACCCATGTATTTTTCGACTATTTCAGGTAACCTGTCATAAAAACCATTTGATGATTCTTTCGCTTGAAAGAATATATCAGGATTCTGAGCTGTTCCTCTTGTTTCTGGATGCTCCGGATTCACTGACCTGTCTCTAAAAGCCTTGACTGCATCGTAGTCAACAAGCTTTGCAAGTTTATCATAGTCAATTACCTCGACCTTTTGAATTTCGTGAGAAGTTCTGAAGCCATCAAAGAAATGAACAAAAGGTACCCTGGATTTTATAGCCGTCAAGTGTGCTACCGCAGCCAAATCCATTACCTCCTGAACACTACCGGATGCCAGCAACGCAAAACCTGTTTGTCGTGTTGCCATAACATCTGAATGATCTCCAAATATTGATAAGGCATGTCCTGCAACTGCTCGGGCTGAGACATGGAATACTCCCGGCAACAATTCACCGGCAATTTTATACATATTTGGAATCATCAACAATAGACCCTGTGATGCTGTAAAAGTTGTTGTAAGAGCGCCACCTACTAAAGAACCATGCACCGCACCTGAAGCGCCAGCCTCTGACTGCAATTCTGCCACCCTCACTTCTTGACCAAAAATATTTTTCTTTCCATGAGCTGACCAATCGTCCACTTCTTCCGCCATTGTTGAAGATGGCGTAATAGGATAAATGGCTGCTACATCAGTAAATGCATAAGCAACATAGGCTGCTGCCGTATTGCCGTCCATACTTTTCATAATTTTTGACATTAAACATAACCCCCTTGGTTAAATTGTATACAATATGCAGACTGTTACATCTAAGTATAATATGTGAGCCTTATATCGTCAATAGCAAACATGGCCATTTTCAATATTGATCATAGATATAATGCTTAAAGACTCTATTATGGCTATTTTTCAAGATGCAACATAATTCTCTACATTATTGTTTGGATTAATTAATCAATTGACTGTAGTTGTACAACAAAAAAACAATTTTCAAAAGTCAGCTTTCATAGCCCTCTAAATCCGCAGTCACTCTTTTGTTGTATTCCTCTTCCATAGAATATCCGAGCAGCTTTTGCCTTAGATTCATTGATGCGACCTCGACAATAGTTGCTAAATTTCTTCCAGGTCTGACCGGTATATTGACTCTGTTAATCTTGATATCAAATATTTCCTCGTATTCATCATCAAATCCCAGTCTGTCATAGTACTTTTTGTCAGACCATTCTTCTAAATCTACTATAAGACTAAGCCTTTGACGGATTTTAACGGAACCCACTCCATAAAGATGCTTTACGTCTATAATACCAACCCCTCTTATCTCAAGCAGATGCCTTGTAAGAGACTCAGATGCGCAGTAAATGTCTTTATCAATCCTACTGATGACAACAGCATCATCAGCGACTAATCTGTGACCTCTTTTAATCAGTTCCAAAGCTGTTTCACTTTTGCCAATACCGCTCTGTCCTCTTAATAAAACTCCTACACCGTATACTTCCAGTACAACTCCGTGTATTGTTTTTTCAGGTGCTAGCATTTCTTCGAGAAAACTCATCAGATTACTGATCAGTTTGGTGGATTTATCTTGTGTTCTCAGAAGCACTCTGCCATGTTTTTTAGCACAATAAACCAAAACCGGATCAATCTCCAGTCCCGTCGTGACAATGATAGCCGGTAAAGGATAAGCAAAAAGCTTGTCTAGTCTGTTAGCTTTAGAATCTCCTGTCAGTGTTTCAATGAAATGAGTCTCTGTTTTGCCGATGATTTGAATTCTTTCATATGCAAAGGTGTCAAAAAACCCCGCCAATTGCAACCCCGGTCTTGATAATTCGCTATTATAAAGCATTATTTCAGTGTTTTCAGGTATGTGGATAACTTCCAAATTCATTTCTATTATTATTTTATTGATTGTGATTGATTTCATCAGATTAACCTCTGTTTTTTTCGAAGAATTCATAAACTTTCAAGGCGGATAATTTATTCATCGATGGTGCCTTCTGCAGCTCTTCAATAGTTGCATTGGCAATCCCCTCCACTGAACCGAAAGTATTCAACAACGATAGTTTCCTCTTCTCTCCTATCCCTATTATATCATCCAGTATGGTTTTAAGCACATTTTTTTTCCTAAGATCACGATGATAACTGATTGCAAAACGATGAGCCTCATTTTGAATGGAGCTGATTAATCTATAGAGCTTTGTATTTCGCAGCAGCATTACTTCTTTTTTTTTATAAATCAATCCTCTGGTAATGTGCCGGTCATCTTTGACCATGCCACACACGGGTATTGTCAATCCATAGTTCTTTATGGCTTCTTCAACTACACTGACATGTCCCTTCCCACCATCTACCAGTATCAAATCCGGTAATTGATTGAATGTTTTTTGTTTACCATCCAGGCTGCTTTCAATCAAACCACGGTTTATTCTTCTATCGATCATTTCTTCCATGCTCTTGTAATCGTTCTGACCGAAAACATTTCTTATTTTAAATCTTCTATAATCACTTTTTTTTGGCTCACCTGCTTCATACACTACCATCGAACCAACATTTTCCAAGCCTTGTATGTTGGATATATCAAAAGCTTCTACCCTCAATGGAACACTATCCAACCCTATAAGGTCGGCCAATTCACTGACAGCCATAAAATTTTCCTCTTTCTGGATTTTAATTTTATTGATATCCTTGTTCAGCTTTTCCTCAGCATTCTTTCGAACCATTTTCATCAGCATGCTGTTCTCCCCTTTTTGGGGAACCTTTAAAGAGACCTTGTTCCCTCTAAGTTCGCTTAACCAGTTGGTGATTAGTTCCATATCTTCCAGCTCGTATTCGACAAATATCTCTTTTGGAATATAAACTGTTCCCGTATAATATTGTTTGATAAAGGTACCAATAATTTCCTCCGGTGAATCCTCCAGATTCACAGTCAATAAATAATCTTCTCTACCCGTGATCTTGCCACTTCTGACGAAAAAAATCTGAGCAATGGCATCATTTTCGCCACTTGCCACTCCTATGATATCAATATCCTTAAAGCTGGCTTTTGAAACCTTCTGTTTTTCACCAAGATTTTTAATTGCTTCAATCTGGTCTCTATATATAGCGGCATGTTCAAACAGAAGACTATCAGAGGCTTCAACCATTCTTTTTTCAAGCTCTCTTATCAATTCTTCTTCTTTCCCATTCAATAGGTCCAAAACCTTGTGGATGGCTTCCATATATTGAGCACTTGTTATTTTACCAATACAGGGTCCGTTGCATCTGTTGATATAATAATTCAAACATGGCCTTGAATTTTCTTTTCCGGTAACAATCTTCAGGTTACAGTCTCTTATTTTAAAAATATTTCTTATGCTCTCAATCGTCTGCTTGACTGCCAATGCACTAGTATAAGGGCCAAAATATTTATTGCCGTCCTGCTTAATTTCTCTTACTTTTAATACTCTGGGAAATTTATCTTTGATAGTCACTTTTATGTAAGGATAAGTCTTATCATCAGTCAGTCTTGTGTTATACTTTGGTTTATGCTTTTTAATTAGATTGGATTCCAGTATTAAGGCTTCAATTTCGGAGTCGGTAATTATATATTCAAAAGAAAATATGTTTTGTATCATCTTTTGAATCTTGAAGGCATGGTTCTTTGATTGAAAATATTGTTTAATTCTTTTTTTTAGGTTCTTGGCTTTGCCTATATATATGATCTGTTCTCCGTCATCCTTCATCATATAAATACCCGGCAAGTCAGGTACTTTAGCCAATTCGGTTTTTATCTCAAACATTTTCTCTCCAATTTATCAGTATCTAGCTTTGAAAAACAATCACGTTCTTCCCCATACTTTTAGCATTGTTCAATTTTTCTCTGATATTATAATAGAATTCCTCATCGTTTTCCCCTGTATACTCTATTACAGCCCCACTGATTGTTACTTCGATATCTTCGGCATTTTGTATGTTTAGAAACAGCTGAGTTTGAATTCTGTTGATGATTATCTTAGCAATATCCATATCTACATTAGTCAAAATAAGCATAAATTCATCCGCACCGGTTCTACCCAAGTAATCTATTTTTCTGATGCAATTTCTAAATACTGCAGCTGTCTCAATCAAAACTACATTTCCTACATCTGCGCCATATTTTCTGTTGATTACTGTGAAATTATCGATATCCAATAATGCCACAGACAACTTTGTGTTTTGGATTTTTGCTGAATCAATCTCTTCTTTCAGTAGTTTCAGTATGAATTGATAATTATAGGTTGAAGTCATAATATCCATATTGGCTTTCTTTCTAAGCTCAGAATTGACATAGTCTATTTCGCTCTCTTTTTCCATGATTGCTTTTCTGTGCTGCAGTCTTTCCGTATTATCATTTAAAATTAGATAAAAACTACCGCCCTCTAGCCCTATGATATCCATGCTAAGATGTTTGTTGAACATATCAACGTACTGATTCAGATGTCTGTGTTCTTTTGCTTTGACAGCATCTCTAACCGCGTTGATCCAGTCATTCATCAAATTTGTGGAGTCAGGATACAACTCCTTCCATCTTTTTCCTTCAATCTGCATTTTTTTGAAACCAGATAGAGTCTCCATGTATTGGTTGATATAAAATACTTTGAAATCGTCTACTGATTCACTTTTATCAAATTCAAACTGTCCCTTTAAGATCCCGACTGGTAAAATGTCGATGATGCTTTCATCAATATTTATCATGCATTCCATCCTTTAATTTTATTCACAAAAAATAAAAAATCGCTTCAGCTTGATGCAACTGATCAATGTTGATTATACAATGTAAGGGAAATTTATTCAACCATGAATCATCTTTTTTAAATAGTTTCCAGTAAAGGAATGTTCAATTTCCACTAATTCCTCTGGAGTCCCGGTGGCAATTACACTTCCTCCTTTGTCGCCTCCTCCGGGGCCCAAATCAATCACATAATCGGCTGTTTTAATGACATCCAGGTTATGCTCAATGACAACGACCGTATTACCACCTTCAACTAGTTCATTCAGAACCATCACAAGCTTATGCACATCTGCCATATGCAATCCTGTTGTCGGCTCATCCAATATATAAAGTGTTTTTCCTGTACTTCGTTTGCTCAATTCAGAGGATAGCTTAATTCTTTGAGCCTCTCCACCCGACAACTGTGTGGAGGGCTGTCCTAATTTGATATAACCTAACCCCACCTCAAACATGGTCTTGAGTTTGTTGTATATGCTCGGGATATTTTCGAAAAAATTCAAGGATTCCTCAACAGACATATCCAGCACGTCATTTATATTCCTGTTCTTGTATTTAACTTCAAGGGTTTCTCTATTATACCGTTTACCTTTACATACCTCGCATGGAACATAAACATCCGGTAAAAAATGCATCTCGATTCTGACGATACCATCCCCTTTACAGGCCTCACATCTTCCGCCCTTGACATTGAATGAAAATCTTCCTTTTTTATAGCCTCTCGCTTTGGCCTCATTGGTCATGGCAAAAAGGTCCCTTATCTGGTCGAATACCTTTGTGTATGTGGCTGGGTTTGATCTAGGTGTTCTTCCTATAGGCGATTGATCTATGTTGATAATCTTGTCCAAATACTCAACCCCTAAGATATCTTTATGATTACCGGGCGGTATTCTTGTCTTGTGAAATTTTCTATGAACCCCTTTATACAATATTTCATTGATCAAAGAACTCTTACCAGACCCGGAAACACCTGTGACACAGGTAAAAATACCAAGTGGTATGTTGACATCGATGTTTTTGAGATTATTCTCTTTCGCACCTAAAATGGTGATTAAATTACCATTACCTTTTCTTCTCGATCTAGGTATTTCAATCTTTAGCTCCCCTGTCAAATATTTTCCTGTGATGGATTCCCTGCTGTTTATGATGTCTTCAACCGTTCCTTGCGCTACCACTTTTCCACCGTGGATGCCTGCGCCTGGACCTATATCCAGTATGTGATCAGCTGAATAGATTGTTTCCTCGTCATGTTCGACTACGATCAACGTGTTTCCCAAATCAGTCAAATCTCTGAGGGTTTTTATCAGTCTGGCATTGTCTTTCTGATGAAGCCCTATGCTTGGCTCGTCCAGAACATACAAAACACCCACCAGGCTGGATCCAATCTGGGTTGCCAGCCTGATTCTCTGAGATTCACCACCTGATAAAGTGCTTGCGTTTCTCGCCAATGTAAGATAATCCAATCCCACATTCATGAGGAACTCAATCCTTGCGTTTATTTCTTTTAATATCTGATGGGAAATAAATTTCTTTCTTTCATCAAGATGTAAAACTTTGAAAAAATCCAGTATTCTATCAACTGGCATTGATGACAATTGAAAAATGTTATGATTGTCGATTGTTACAGCCAGTGCTGTAGGATTCAATCTTGCTCCACCACAGGCGTGGCATGGTGTCTCACTCATAAAACTCTCAATCCATAATTGGATTGGATGTGAATTGGTTTCAAGATACCTCCTTTGCAGATTGTTCACCACACCTTCAAATTCCTTGTGCAGGGACCTTTGACCATTATATTTGCTCTCGAAGTCAATTTTCACTTTTCTGCCATTTGTGCCATATAGTATCTCGTTTATGAATTCTTCCGGTGCATCTTTAACCGGTCTGTTTATGTCGAAATTGTGGTGGTCTGCTATCGCTTTGAAAATTTGAAAATAGTACCCAAATTCATCAGTCCCGAATGGTGATACAGCTCGTTCTGGTATAGACATATCCCAGTTGGGTATAACCAGGTCTACATCAATCTCTTTATTGACTCCCAAGCCATTGCATTCCTTGCACATTCCAAAAGGGTTGTTGAACGAAAAAACTCTTGGAGAAATCTCACCCAGACTTATACCGCAATGCGTACAGGAAAATTCTGTGCTTAAAATCAAGTCCTCTCCATCAACACTGTTCACCAAAACAAGTCCATTAGCCAAATCAAGTGCTTTCTCCACGGAATCGGTGACTCTTTTGCTGATGCTATCTTTTATGATTATCCTGTCAATGACTATCTCAATATTGTGTTTTATGTTCTTATCAAGGATGATATTTTCCTCGAGCTCATGCATCTCACCGTTTACTCTAACTCGGACATATCCTTCCTTTTTCATTCCTGTCAGTAATTTGGCATGTGTTCCCTTTTGTCCTCTTACAACCGGAGCCATAATCTGGATTCTTGTGTTTTCTGGAAATTCGCAGATAATATCAACAATCTGGTCTATTGTCTGAGAAGTGACCTCTCTTCCACACTCCGGACAATGCGGTATTCCAATTCGTGCAAATAGCAATCTCAAATAATCATGTATCTCAGTCACCGTTCCAACTGTGGATCTAGGATTTCTGTTTGTTGTTTTCTGATCGATTGATATGGCAGGAGAAAGCCCTTCAATATACTCCACATCAGGTTTCTCCATCTGCCCCAGAAATTGTCTCGCATAAGATGAAAGACTCTCAACGTACTTTCTCTGTCCTTCAGCATAAATGGTATCAAATGCCAGTGATGATTTTCCAGACCCGCTTAATCCTGTAAATACAATGAATTTATTTCTTGGCAATTCCACATCTATATTTTTTAAATTATGCTCTTTTGCACCTTTAATAAAAATTTTGTTTTCCATCTATTCCTCTCTAAACAAACATGCTGCTGATTTTTTTAAACTTTTTAATTTCATCCCTGATAGTGGCTGCTTTTTCAAATTCCAAATTTCTCGCAGCTTCCATCATTTCATCATTCAAATCAGACAGTAACTTAAGCATGTCTTTCTCGCTATGAATTTCTATATTCTTTCCCTTGATGCTATACTGGAGATCTTCTTCTGCAAGAGTTGTGGCTTCTATTATTTGTCTGATGCTTTTTATAATGGATTGGGGCGTGATATTGTGCTGAACATTATAAGCTGTCTGTATCAACCGTCTTCTATTGGTTTCAGATATGGCTTTTTCCATGGAATTAGTGATTCTATCCGCATACATTATAACACGTCCATCAATATTTCTCGCTGCTCTCCCTACTGTTTGTATCAGTGCCGTTTCCGATCTCAGAAATCCTTCCTTATCGGCATCCAGTATGGCAACCAACGAAACCTCGGGTAGATCAAGTCCTTCTCTTAATAAGTTAATGCCAATCAAGACATCGAATTTTCCAACTCTCAAATCCCTTATGATTTCAATTCTTTCGAGTGTGTCAATGTCTGAGTGCAAATATCTGACATTAATCCCAATATCCTTAAAATAGAAAGAAAGATCCTCAGCCATTCTCTTTGTCAAAGTGGTTACCAGAACCCTTTGATTTTTGTGAACAACCTGTCTTATTTCTTTTATCAGATCATCAATTTGTCCTTCAACAGGTCTAATGGTAATCTCTGGATCTATCAGTCCGGTTGGTCTGATTATCTGTTCTGCAACAATTGTAGAATGCTCATATTCATAAGGCCCTGGAGTTGCACTTACAAAAACCACATTATTGAATTTTTGTTCGAATTCTTCAAATTTCAAAGGTCTATTGTCAAGAGCTGATGGTAGTCGAAAACCAAAATCAACCAAGGTCTGCTTTCTTGACCTATCACCATTGTACATACCGCGTACTTGTGGTACTGAAACATGGGACTCATCCATAATCAACAGGAAATCCTCTGGAAAATAGTCCATCAGTGTATATGGTTTTGTACCTGGTAAAAGATTATTGATATGCCTTGAATAGTTTTCTATGCCAGAGCAAAACCCCATTTCCCTGAGCATCTCCAGATCGTATTTGGTGCGTTGTTCGAGTCTTTGCGACTCGACCAGTTTATTCTCTCTTCTGAGCTCATCCAGTCGTTGGTCCAACTCCACACCGATACTCTCAACAGCTCGTTGAATATTCTCATCTGTTGTCGCATAATGGGAAGCTGGGTATATGGCCACATGCTTTCTTCTGCCTATAATTTCACCGGTGATGGAATTGACCTCGGTGATCCTTTCTACTTCATCACCAAAAAACTCTATTCGTATAGCCTGTTCAGATGAGGAAGCTGGAAACACTTCCAGCACATCGCCCCTTACTCTGAAAGTACCCCTGGTGAAGCTAATATCATTTCTCTTGTATTGTATATCAATAAGCTTTTTTATTATCTCATCCCTATCTTTGATCATTCCCGGTCTCAGTGAAATGACCAGGTTTTCATAATCAACAGGGCTACCAAGTCCATAAATACAGGAAACAGAAGCTACGATAATGACATCGCGTCTCTCCGATAAAGCAGCTGTAGCAGAATGTCTTAATTTATCAATCTCGTCATTTATAGACGAATCTTTTTCAATGTATGTATCAGAAGAAGGAACATATGCCTCTGGTTGATAATAATCATAATAGCTCACAAAAAACTCCACAGCATTCTCCGGGAAAAACTCTTTGAATTCGGAGCATAACTGAGCCGCCAAAGTCTTATTGTGCGCCATCACTAAGGTTGGTTTCTGAACTTTTTCAATTATATTGGCCATTGTGAAGGTTTTCCCTGAGCCTGTAACACCGAGCAGCGTCTGGTATTTAATCCCTTCATCTATCCCTTTGACCAGTTTTTTAACAGCTTCAGGCTGATCACCTGTCAGTGTGTATTCTGAAACAATTTTAAATTTATTCATATTTATCCTCAAATATAGTTTGTTTGATAAAAAAATATTGGGAACAATCGTTCGCATTAATTATTTTACTTTATCCTTTTTTATAAGTCAAGGCTAAAAGACACCGTCCATTTCAATCATGGTTCGGTGTCTGTGATTAATCAATAATTTTTGACGTTAATCGATAAAATATGTTTTCATTGGTGGAAAGCCGTTAAATTCAACAGAACAGTAACTGCTGGTATAGGCGCCGGTTGACAACCAATACAATCTGTCTCCTATTTCAAGACTTAGTGGGAATTCATACTTGAAATCCTGGTATAGTATGTCCATGCTGTCGCAGGTTGGTCCGGCAAGGATATACTCACCCTTTTCACCTTTTTTTTCAGTATAAATCGGATACTTGATTGCTTCACCCATTGTTTCTATCAAACCATTAAACATACCCGCATCCTGATAGACCCATTGAAATGGCTCAAATTGATTTTTCTGGGATATCAAAACAATCTCTGTGACCAACACCCCTGTGTTACCAGCTAGTGAACGGCCGGGTTCAATAATGATTTTTGGCATCTTATCTCCAAAATATTCATCAAGAAATCTATTGATGTGTTCCGCGTAAACGTCCATATCTTCAGTCAGATGAAAGTAATCTGATGGGAATCCACCACCCATATTGATCATCTCCAGTTCAACATCCTCATTGTCCATTGCCCACTCGAAAATATCCCAAACCTTCATCAAGGCGTATTGCCAAACAAGGATATTTCTTTGCTGAGATCCAACATGAAAAGAAACACCATAGATAATAACCCCTTGCGCTTTTGCAAGGGAAATCAATCGCTTAACCTCATCCATGCTACAACCAAATTTTCTTGCTAATGGCCAGTCAGCTGACATAGCACCTTCTACAAGCAGACGAATGTATATTTTTGATCCAGGTGCATATTTGATGAGATTTTCCAGATCAGCCTCACTGTCTGTTGCAAAGAGTCTCACCCCTTTACTATAAGCATAGCTGATCTCTTTTATTTTTTTTATTGTGTTTCCATAGCTGATTCTATCCGGATCGACTCCAAGACCCAACAACCTATCCAACTCATAGACTGATGCTATGTCAAAGCATGAACCCTGTTCATCTAATACTGATAAAACCTCCACTGACGGACTTGCCTTAACAGCATAATACATATCTGCCTGCTCAAAATTTCTCTTGAAATCAATGTAATTCTTTTTAACTTTTTTTAAATCAATCATCAGAAAAGGCGTTTCCTTATCTACTGAAAACTCTCTAAATCTGGTCCACTCTCCCGGGGTCAGATAATCTCTTAAATTCATTTGTCCTCCTCTTGCAGCATACGATTTTCATTTATTATGAATGCCGCTATCATTATAATACTTTTAGAAAAAAATGCACTATTTTTTTATTATTTTTTAATTAACTACTTGATTAATTTTATAAGTAAAGAGAACAAAACTCGACAGTTATTCTATCATGATTTATCAGTGAATGCAAAAAGGCTGAAGTAGGTGGCCTACAGATCCATTTCGTTTAAGAAGGCTCTTAGCTTAATAACTTCATCTCTAGTCAGAGTGATTCCTTTACTCATCTTTTCATGCTCAGGATCCCACTCTCTTATGTCATATTTGGGTTCTCTTTCATTCCAGCTTACCAAGTTGATTTCTTTGCTCCAACCTTTATAGGACTCTGATAAAACACCAAAATACTCAGATATTTCAAATTTTAATTCAGCCATAATTGTTCTCCTTATTCTTATTATGCGGAACCGGACATAATCACTCGTTTAAATTCATTCTTCAAACGCTCCTCACCTGCAAATTTCCCAGGTGAAGACCCTGTAAGGGCAAAGCATTCGGTAGCTATGCCACCCTTGGATTTAACCCTATTCATCAGATATTCGTGTGTTTTTTCTATGCCTTTATGTGATGCATCCGACTGAAGTGTTATGATGCCAATGGATTTATTCTTCAAATCTACCTTATCTAAAAATGCATTGATGGCTGGGGTTCCATTCCCTGCCCAGATGGGAGTCATCACATAGATGAAATCAAAGTCTTCAATCTTGTTCCATGGTTCTCCTATCAGTTTGGAAGAAGCTTTTGTTACAGCTTGGAATCCACTTTTTATAAATCCTATCACGCCGTCTCTTGGACTTTTTTCTGCGAGTTTGATTAATTCCCCTTCAATCTCTGAGGCTAAAAGCTTAGCAACGTATTCGGTGTTGCCATCCTTAGAGAAATATACGATACATCGATTCATTTTGATTCCTCCATTAATTATTATTTTCATTGCTGATGCCGTGTGCAGCAAGTCTCTTTTTTACATCCTTCCAGCCCGGATAAAAATCATCCATAAGCTTATAAAATCTTTTATTGTGATACCTTTCCAATAGATGGATCATCTCATGAACTACAATATATTCAATGCATTCCACCGGGTATTTTACAAGCTCAAGATTTATCCAAATTCGCTTTTTTGCAATGTTGCAGGTTCCCCATTTGGTTTTCATTTTTTTTACATTGAATTCACTTACTTTTACCGCAAGAAGAACTCCCCATTTGTCGATGAATGTTGGTAAGATCTCTTTTAAAGCAATTCTCTGGAATTCCATCATAAGCTTATATCGATTTTCAATAGAGCTATCAGGTCTGACAAACATTAATATAACATTGTCGTCTTTGATTTCAATCCTCTGTTTTCCGTTTGTTTCCACAACTGTGAGTTGATAATCACTTCCTAATAACGGATGAATCTCGCCTGTTTTGTATTTTTTTGGTTCCCCTATGACTCGATTCTCGTATTTTCTTCTTTTCCCCTTTATCCAAGCCATCTTAGACAAAATGAATTGATCAACAATCTCAGGATCTATTCTATAGGGTACCGACAGTTTAACTTTCCCCTCTGGTGGATAAATGGTCAATCGCAGATTCTTCATTTTTTTTCTGGAAATTTCTATTTCTATGCCTTCCCGTAACACAACGCTTTTTTTAATATCCATTTGCACCTCAGGACAATTGTATTATTAAACTATTATACTACACAAATTTGATTGATTCTTTTATATTTTTTGAATTTTTATTGCTGATTGTGTTAGAATTGATTTAGTACTTTGCAAGCAAAGTAAAAAACGATATGATTATATCATTACAACTTGAGAGGTGGATGATGAATTATTTTTCAACTATTTTTATCGAAAACGGTATGAATGCAACTTTTGCAGAATGGCTCTCCTTTCTGATTGTTTTGGTATTGGTTTTATTGACAAGTGCAATAGTGCATTTTATTGCTAAAAAAACTGTTCTTCCATTACTGATCAGATACATCAAAAGCAACCGATTCAATTGGGACAATATCTTTCTGGAAAGATCTGTCATACATAAACTGTTCTTATTAATACCCTTCATACTTATTTATAATTCCATTTTTCTTTTTGTAGGGTTTGAAGATATTTTGCGTAGAATCCTGTCTATTATTTTATTGATTTTAATCATTGGTATATTGAATGCTACTTTGAATGCAGTCAATGATATCTACACAAAGTTCGAAATTTCGAAAGAACGACCGATAAAAGGATATCTTCAGGTTGTCAAGATTATCCTTTTTGTCGTTGTTGGCATCGTTATTCTAGCTACCCTCTTAGGTCAAAGTCCATTGATTTATCTCAGTGGACTCGGTGCAATGGCTGCAGTTTTTTCATTTATTTTTAAGGATTCAATTCTTGGACTTGTGGCAGGCATGCTTTTATCATTGAATGATATGCTGCGCATTGGTGATTGGATTGAAATGCCCAAGTATGGGGCTGATGGAGATGTAATAGATGTGACTATGAATACAGTCAAGGTGCAAAATTTTGATAGAACCATAACAACTATCCCAGCCTATGCTTTAATCTCAGATTCTTTCAAAAATTGGAGAGGTATGCAGGAAACCGGAGGACGCCGTATAAAAAGAGCTATCAACATAGACACTTCCAGCATTAAATTCTGCACGCAGGATATGCTTCATAAGTACAAAAAAATTCATCTGTTAAATGAGTATATCGAGTCTAAGGAAAAAGAAGTTGAGGAATACAATGCAATTAACCAGATTGATACATCTTTATTGGTTAACGGAAAACACCTTACCAACGTAGGCACTTTCAGAGTTTATATAGTCAATTATTTAAAAAACCATCCTAAAATACATCAGGATCTAATTCAGATTGTGAGACAGCTTCCCCCTGGAGAAAACGGGCTTCCTCTGGAAATCTACGCTTTCACAAATGATATCGACTGGGTCAATTATGAAGGGATTCAAGCTGATATATTCGATCATATACTAGCGGTTGCAAAGGAATTCGATTTAATTATTTTTCAGAATCCATCCGGTCATGATATCAGGAATATCGGAAATAAAAAAACATCTCAGTGAGATGTTTTTAGCTACAGTTCATAGTTGCTGTTGGCTTCCGGCTGATATACTATCTTCAGGATTTTAAATTTTATTGTTCCGGCTGGAACAGGCCACTCTATGATGTCATCTACTTGGTAACCGAGCATTGCAGTGCCAATCGGTGCCATAATGGATATTTTGTTGTTCATGACGTCTGCATCATGGGGATAAACCAAAGTGTAATCCTCTGTTTCTCCTGTCTCCAGGTTTTCAAGCACCACATGTGAATTCATCGTAACGACATTATCGGGAGTTTTATCCTGACTCACAACGATAGCCTTCATTAACTCTTCTTCCAGTTTTTTTATATTATTCTTATTATAGGTCTCATAAGCGCTGGCTTCCATAATCAACTTCTCAAGCTTTTGCTTGTCAGACGCGGTGATAAAAATTTCCTTTCTCATGATTTACCTGGCTCTCCTTATTATTTTTTATGTTAATACAAAGCGACCGCCATTTGGCAATCGCTTTGCGTGAAACAAATCAAATACTATGAGATATCAGTATTATTTTAACATAATTAACAGATTAAGTAAAGGGTTCTTTATTCTTTGATGACCTATTCTTTGATTTCCTTTTCTAATCCCAAAACCTCTCATTAACACGAAAAAGATTACTGGATTGATTGGCACAATAACACGCATCCATTTATTGCTTCTGTAATAAATCAGTGTAATCAAAAAGCCCGCAAGCCCACGAAACAGATAAAAGTATATAAGGCAAACTGCCCCATACAGAAGTACTCAGAAGAATGTAGATTTTGATTATATTCTTAAACAGCTTGACACTTTCCGGCATGATTTCCATCAATATTGATTTTTCAATTCTTGAGTACATTCTTTTAAGAATCGCTCCTTCAAGACTATCATCTTATATTTATCAATCATGAACTTTGTTTATTAAAAGCTCATATATTGAACAAATCAACAATTAATGATAAAATATCTTGTAATTCAATATGAATACAGGAGGATATTATGCTACTATTTTTAGTTTTAATTGTTGCAATCGCAGGTTATCTTTTTTTCACCTATAATCAGCTTATTACACTTAAAGAAAGGGTCGCAAATGCATGGTCACAAATAGAAGTCCAATTGAAACGCAGATATGACTTGATTCCGAATCTGGTCAACACTGTTCAAGGATATGCCAAACATGAGAGCGAAACATTTGAAAAAATCACTCAGGCAAGAACTAATGCCATCAACGCAAAAACTGTAAATGAACAAGCTCAAGCAGAAAGTCAACTAACCAGCACAATAAAATCACTGTTCGCTGTAGCTGAAAGCTACCCTGAATTAAAGGCGGATGCCAATTTCAGACAACTACAGGAAGAACTGACTAATACAGAAGGTAAAATAGCTTTTTCCAGACAATTCTATAATGATACAGTTCAGAAATTCAATACTAAAATCAAACTATTCCCCAATAATTTGATCGCCAACATGTTTAATTTCCTGCAAATAGATTATTTTAATCTGGAAGAGGAAAAAGAAGCACGAAATCCCGTCAATGTGAATTTTGACTGATGAGGTAAAAGCATGTTTTTAAAAAGAAAAACTCGTACATTTGTATTTGGTTTTGTATTCTTTATGCTGTTGATACTTACAGGAAGAGAAGGTTATGCAACTAAATCAATGGATATCAATAATGTAACCATTACAGCAGAGATTTTGTCAGATGGCACAATGTTGATTCAAGAAGAAAGGACCATCGATTTTCAAGGTCAGCATAACGGTTTTTTCCAGAATCTTAGAATGGATCCCGGCGTCAGTATCACAGATGTTGTGGTGTCAGAAAACGGCATGGACTATACCTATAATCCAGGGTATGACTACGGACCTGTAGGAACTTATCTCACTAGGACTGAAGCCAATAATATACATGTAGACTGGAGCATAGACGCATTCAATCAGACCCGTACTTTTTTGCTGACCTATAGGGTCCACAACCAAGTAAAACTACATAATGATATTGGTGAATTATATTACAAGTTTATAGGCGATGAAACCGAGATTGCCCAATCCAATGTAAGCGTAAGATTAGTTCTACCTGAAGGTTCAAAAAGGGAGGACCTAAGAGCATGGGGTCATGGTCCTTTAGACGGTAATGTGCGTCTAGTCGGTGAAAGGGAAGTAATCTGGGAGATCAGTACTCTACCGCCCAAAACCTTTTTGGAAGGCCGAGTTACTTTCACACCAAACATCATTGACAATGCCAATCTTCAGACAGGACAATCCTCACTGCAAGATATATTGAAAGAAGAGCAGAAACTGGCAGATCAAGCAAACTTCAGAAGAAGCCTAGCCCGAATGGATTGGATTTTTGCAGGTTTTTCACTATTAGCATCTGTTATCATGGCTATCTCCATCCGACGACGCTTTGCTAAACCTTATGAAACTCAATTCAAGGGTGATTACTACCGTGAATTGCCAGATGATTATTCTCCTGGAGAACTAGGCATTCTAATTCGAAAAGGCAAACCTATACCTCTTGATTTTACTGCAACTGTTATTGATTTAGCCTTGAGAGGTTATTTACGTCTTGATGAATTCGTTCCTGAGAAAAAATTTGGTTATTTTTTTAGAAGAAGAAAATCAGACAAAAGCTTTATGGCAACAAGGCTTAAGAAAAGTGATGGTCTAAGACCACACGAACAATCTTTGCTCGATTTTTTGTTTAATGAAGTATCATCTGATAATGAGCAGGTCTCTTTTGATGAAATAGAAAGTTTTGCTAAGAAAAAACCGACCAGTTTCAAGGGCTTCTGGAGCATGTGGATTGAGTATCTTAAAAACACTTCACTCAAACACAAGTTTTTTGATGACAGCAACAATAAAGGAATCCTGACTGGTGTTCTTGCTGGCGCTTTGTTCTTTGTTTTAGGTATAGTGTTAATCATATTTTCTGGTATAAAAGCGACAGGAATTTTTATGATTGTATCATCTTTAATACTCTTTGGCTCATCAGTGACGATACACAGGCGTTCTCCTAAAGGAGAAGAGGACTATGTAAAGTGGATGGCATTCAAGAAATTTCTTCTTCATTTCTCTGAAATGGAGCGGCATGAATTACCATCATTGATTATCTGGGAACACTATATGGTATACGCCATAACCTTGGGTGTGGCTAAAGAAGTTATGAAACAGCTTCAAGTTGTATACCCTGATATGACTGAAGGAAATCGACAATTCGGATATGGCTGGTACTATTATGGAATGGCTTCCTCAAACTCCATGAGTTCATTAGGAAATAGCTTTGATAGTCTAACCTCCAGCATCAGCAACTCCATCACAACCGCTTTAAGTAGTACGTCATCCGGTTCGGGTGGCGGTGGTGGTTTCTCCGGCGGCGGTGGCGGCGGTGGCGGCGGTGGCGGCGTCGGTAGCCGTTGATAAAAATTTGGCCTCATATCTGGTCTCTTGCAAAGTCCCCTATTCCTGTGTTTTTCATCAATCCACACATCATCAATTTCCCGGTTATTTTGTGAATGAACATTCCAGGATGGATTATTTTACCAGTTGCCATCCCAACAGTCTCACTTGTCTCATCACTGATAACCACCAATACTTTAAAATTATTATCATTAATTATTCTTCTATATTTTTCTGCAAGAGAATTGATTTGGTGATTTGGTATGAACTTACACGCCATAGATTGGGATTACATGAGTCAAGATATGACTCCAATGCCATTCTCATTTCAATGACATGTTCAATATCGGATTCCTTCACTTCCCTTATGTGATATTTCCCATTATCAATTGGATTTTTCATCAAAAATACTCAAATAATCATTAATAATTGATTCAATTATACTATGTTAGTGAAAATTAAAAAAAGGCATACTTAAATAGTGGTGTTATCTAGAAAAGTATTACATTAATGCTCAAGTGCAATGAAAAACTATATGAACTTCACTGCTGTTCCATATGCGATAACCTCTGCAGCGCCTTGCATGATCGCTGACGATGAGTATCGAATATTAATGATAGCATCCGCCCCTAAGGCCTGTGCCTCAGCTATCATTCTTTTGGTTGCCAGAGCCCTTGCCGTATTCATCATGTCATTATACGCGGTGAGTTCTCCTCCTACGAGGGTTTTGAACCCTTGCGTGATATCTCTGCCGATATTTTTGCTCTGTATGGTGCTCCCTTTAACCAGTCCAAGCATTTCAAGCTTCTTGTCATTGTAATAATCAGTATTTACTAAGATCATCTTCTTCACCACTCCTTATTTCTTTTATTCGCTCAAGCAACACATAGATACTGACCCCCATCAGACTGATGGGGATAATCAACCCAATTGCTTTTAGCCATGAAGATACCATTATATGAGACCATCCCCATAAATAGGTTGCCAAATAAATCAGCAAAAGGAGTGTAATGATTATCGGTGCGACAATTTTTTTGAATTTCATTGACTTAGTCTCCAAAATAATATATTTCTTATTCATTATATATTTTTTAGAAAGTGTTTTCAATAAATTATTTTTTCCAGATACAATCCGCACGCATCAGCCAACATACCTGATTTTGAGCGTTCCTTAGAGTTCAGTATTGCTGGTATTTCATCCCCTTTTAGCGTTCCAAGACCTGTCTCAATCAAAACACCGACAATTTTTCTGACCATGTTGTGGAGAAAACCATTACCCGTTATTCTGATTGTTATCATATCACCGTGTTTTTCAATATCAATGCTTTCTATCTGTCGAACCATAGATTTGGTCTTTGACTTGGCGTTAGTAAAAGCTGTGAAATCATGTTCTCCCAAAAAACTTTTAGATGCCTTTGACATTTGACGCAAATCAAGTCTACTATCTATATATAAACTGTATTTTCTGACAAAAGGATTGGGACAGTCCCCATTCCATATTTTATACACATAGGTTTTGTTTTTTGCGGCGAATCTGGCATGAAACGTATCATCAACGATTCTTACCTCTCTTATGCTAATATCCGTGGGCAGATATCTATTCATCGAATCCTTCAACTCATTGACCGTCATTTTAGTGTTTGCTTTGAAATTTGCCACTTGGTCATATGCATGGACACCCGCATCAGTACGACTGCATCCGATTATTTCGATTTTTTCATCCAATAGCTTTGAGAGAACGGCTTCTATCTTACTCTGTATAGTGTTTCCATCTCCGCCAAGTCGTTGCCATCCTTTGTAGCGACCGCCATCATATTGTATGCTGATCAGATAGTTTTTCAATTATTTTCCACGTTCCTTCCAATTATATTTCTTGTTCTTGTGCCGTCCAATCATTATGTGTTGTATATACAATTTTGTTCAGAATTATTTTAAAACAATCGAATAATAATCCAAATCAAGAATCTTTGCTGAATAATAAAACTTTCTGTCAATCTCCTGCTTGATTTTTTCTACATATTGCTCTACATTATCCATATTGGTTTCCCGTGAGAATTGACCTGAAATTGAGTTGTATCTTCCTTTGTCGGTTATAAAGCTTTTGTTCAAGAAGATGACAAGTGGTTCTTTGTCGGAAAAAGCATCCACACCCATCAGCAATCTAGAGTCATATTCCAGTCCCATCAGATTCAAGACGGTCGGTATGATGTCCAGGCTGGATACAGGTCTTTCAATCATTTCCGGTTTCATACCCTTGGCATAGATAATCAGAGATGATTTGTACAATTCGAAGTTACTTTCCACCTCATGTCCAGCTAGCTCATCAAGATCTTGCTTGTCCAATCCATATGGATAATGATCCGAACTGATGACAAACAAGGTTTTATTGGTGATTTCTTTTTCTTCAAGCCTTTCAAGCAAATACGCCAAGGCCCGATCCAATTCAATCTGAGTGGCCAGATAAGCCTTCCCACCTTCTGAGTACGTCAAATGTTCAACCTCTTCTCTGTTTTTCAGTGCTATATAATTACCAGTGAAAGTGTACCTCAAGTGACCGCTTACTGTCATGTAGTAGGCATGAAACGGTTCTACATCCATATATTCATCTGCACTTAATTTCATCATTTCAAGATCTGACGCAGGCCATGTTGGCGTAACCTCCAGTCCATTTCCCAATCCCTTGTATATATATCCAAGATTGGGATGAGAAACATGTCTATCATAATAGTCATAATAATGATTGTGATAAGCCATTGACTTGTAACCTTTGGAGCTTAGCATATTGCCCATTGCATATGGCATTTCATTATATGATGAATAATACATGCTCCAGATTCCTGACTTAGGAATAAGTCCGGTTGTTGCTACATATTCGCCGTCTAACGTGCTTACATCCCAAATGGGATTATAGAAGTTGGTGAAGTTAAAACCCTCATTCGTCATTTTGAATAATGTCGGTGTGAGTTCTTCATCAACAGCATAATGTGAAAAAGCTTCAGCGGTAATCAGTATCAGGTTATATCCTTTGAAGATTCCAGTGTGACTGTTTTTTTCTGTAGGTTGGATCTGACTGAAATATTGGTGCATATTGATCAATGATTGATCTGTCGTTTCTCCTATCATTGATCCGAAATCAATTGGTATTATATTAAACTCCAGCAAATCATCTTTCTCGCCGAGTTGTTTTTGATTATTTTCGAAAATGACCGCATTTTTATAATCATTCTTATTAAAATCCGGTGATACTGATGCTAATGGAAT
>LDZT01014015.1_pt1 | contig 22647 bp, 26 predicted proteins | sample 615521 | NCBI WGS metagenome assembly LDZT01 (sample SAMN03408292, study PRJNA278302) | terrestrial metagenome | isolation source: oil reservoir sample SB1 | place: USA: Alaska, North Slope, Schrader Bluff formation | collected 2011-09
TGGCGGGCCTGAGGCGATTCGAACGCCTGACCTACGGCTTAGGAGGCCGTTGCTCTATCCTCTGAGCTACAGGCCCGCTGTTGAACGACCGTAATATTACCATGGGTTCCCCTCAACTTCAATGCCGCGTTATTTCATGCAGCGTTATTCCAATGTTGAAAGGAGGACCCAAAGACAGCGGCGTCAGGGGGCACAGCATTTCATGAACCTCTTCGTATCATCCTCCGTTCTGCTCCATTCCGAAAGTGCCTCCCGGACGTCGCTTCTCATCTGTTCCACCAGCAGTGATGTTGAAGGGAAAGCCATCTCTCTCCGGAGCCTCCTCAGGAAGAAAAGAGATACCTCTTTCCCGTAAAGATCTCCCCGGAATCCGGGGATATGTGCTTCGCATCTCAGGTCTCTCTCACCGGGGAAAGTCGGGTTAAGGCCTATGTTGATGGCTGCCGGAAAGACATAGGTCCCAACTACGGCCCCACCGGAGTAGACCCCCCTGGCCGGTATCAACTTCCCTACCGCCAGTGACAGATTCACCGTCGGGAATCCGATGGTCCTGCCTCTTCCGTCGCCGTGAACGACGACTCCCATTACCATGAAAGGGTATCCCAGATCCGCGGCAGCATCTGAAATATTCCCCCTGGTGATGCTCTCCCTGATGAAGCTGCTCCCGATCTTTCTTCCGGATGATGTGGCAAGGGCGGGGACTATCTCGACCTCCCAGCCGCGGTTGGAGGCAAGCTCCCTTAGCAGTACCGCATCACCGGATCTGTTCCTGCCGAAGCGGAAATCCTCTCCGACCACAAGACCTCTGATGAAGAGGCTACTCTCAAGCGACCCCAGGAAATCATCGGGACCCATCTCGGCGAGCTCCCTGGTAAAAGGTATCCTCATGATCTCAGGCACCCCCAGACATCTGCCCAAGATATCCTTCTCGGGCTCGGTAAAAAGGGGCATAAATTCCCTGCGACCAAGAACTGACTGGGGATGGGGGAAGAAGGTCACGACACACCAGGAATCGGAAAGTCTTCGCGAAATAACCTCCGCTGCACGGAAGAGTCTTTTGTGTCCCAGGTGGAAACCGTCAAAGGATCCGATAACGGCTATCATCAGTGGTCATCCTTCCAGGGGTATGTTCGTGACGGCTCTGGCCAGGGATCTGCTCTTCTCGACCTCGATCCTTGCAAAGGAGAGCACCCTGCTTCCGGTTATCGTTACCAGATCCTTGGCAGGGTATGCGCCCCACCCTCTTCTCTCTAGCCTTTCAAAGGGAACGGGTCTGCCCGATAAAATAAGCTCCTCCTCGGGTGGGTGCGCAATAAAGTTGGTAAAACTGGTTGAGATGGCCGAAAGGGGTAGGATCCTCTCCTGAAGGTAATCGACAGTCATTGCGGCCAGATCATCGCTTGGAATAGCGTCTGCTATGATAAAAGGCCCCAGGGACGATCTGGTCAGGCTCGAGACTGTCGCGCCGCATCCCAGGGCGGCACCCAGGTCCCTTACGATACTTCTCACGTAGGTGCCCTGTTGGCATTTTATTACCAGGGGAACCTCCAGGTCACCTTCAAGTGGCCCGGTCCTCCTGATAGAGGTCACCAGAACCGGCCTTGCTTCAAGCTGGACATCGAGACCCCTTCTTGCCATGGAGTGAGCCCTCCTGCCATTAACCTTGACCGCCGAAAAGGACGGGGGAACCTGGTCGCGGAGACCTGAAAAGGAGAGCAGTGCCCTGTCTATGCATACCTCGTCGACATTGCCTGCATCCCCCAGGGTAATGACCTGGCCCGAAAGGTCGTCGGTGTCCGTGCTTGATCCAAGGCGAGCCGTCACTAGGTAAGTCTTTGGAAGCATCATCACGAACCGGGAGGCCCTTGTGGCCTTTCCTACAAGAAGGACGAGGACCCCTGAAGCTGTCGAGTCAAGGGTACCCGCGTGCCCCACCCTTACCTTGCCGCCGAGGATCCTCTTTACGAGGTTGGTACAATTGGTACTTCTCGTTCCTGGCGCTTTGTCAATTACCAGAAAGCCCGATCTCATCAAGTTCCTCCAGCCTTGAAAGAAAGGCCTTCAGCGATCTTTCAGGAGTGTCCTCTATCCTGCACCCCGAGGCGCGTTCGTGTCCTCCTCCACCCCAAAGGGCCGCCATATCCCTGGCGTTCAGTGGGTCCCTTGTGCGGATGCTTACACGGCAACATCCCTCATCCTCCTGAAAGAGCAGAGCGGCCAGAACGCCCCTGACGGAGAGAAGGGCGTTGACCAGATCCTCGGTATCCTCCCTTGCGACTCCAATGCCAGAAAAGTCCTCTCTGGTAAGGAAAGTGGCGCAGACCCTCCCGTCAAGGTGAAGGGTGGCCCTGGAAAGACCTGTCCCCCAGAGGTGCAGGCCTGCAAGGGAACGGTTCTCGTAGACTTCCCGGAATACCCTGGAGGGTTCTGCCCCTCTTGCTACCAGATCGGCTGCCGTCCTGAGTGTCCTTTCGTCCGTCGAGGGGAATCTGAAAAATCCTGTGTCGGTAGCAATAGCCGTAAAGAAGGGGTCGGTCATCTCCCTGGATATCTCCCAACGGGCAGAAAGGAAGAGTTCATAGATCATCAGTCCTACCGAAGATGATTGCTCATCGATCCAGTTGAAGGAACCGAACCTGCTGTTGTCCCCGTGGTGATCGATGTTGATCACCACTACCCTTTCCCCGGCCTCCGGGAGCCCGCCCACGGTCCTCGCTGGGTTGCTGGTGTCCGCTACGATCACAGCCATTCCCCCGGATCCTGTCATCCCTTCAAGGGTATCGGCGGTGACGTACTTCTCGCTGAAGGGGAGGAATCCGTATACCCGCGGGAAGGGGTCCGGTCCTAACCATGAACACTTTTTCCCCATGGTCGCGCCCTGAAGGAAGAGGGCGCTTCCGCACCCAAGGGTGTCTCCGTCAGGCTTCTCGTGGGCAAGTATGATCCACTCTTGTGCCTGTTCAAGAGCTCGGATCATCTCGTTGAGCTCCTTCAATTACTCCGATCCTCCGTTCCTTCCACGGCATCTGGTATCTCGAGATTGTCCAGTATTTCATCAATTGTCCGGGCCCGGTCTTCGGTGGTATCGTAGACGAAGTGAAGCTCCGGCACCTGGCGGAGATGCATCCTCTTCCCCAGCATGGACCTTAGAACCCCCGCCGAACGGTTAAGCGCCGTCTCGACGACCTCACGCTTCCCTGGGGTAAGGGTCCTGAAATAGACCTTCGCATGGGAGAGGTCCCTGCTGCAGGAGACCTCCGATAGCACCGCCTCTATCAGTGAGTCGTCCTTTATCCTTATCCTGATCAGGTCGGAGATCTCACGAAGAAGCTCCCTGTTGATCCTCTCAATCCTGAAAGCCGGCATATTTTTCAACCTCTTTGATCTCCCGAACAAGGAGGAAATCGCCCTTTTCCTCCATCGAACGGATCATCCGCAACAGCAAATCGAGTCTTTCCCCGGCCTCGGAGGGAGAGGACGAGACGGCCGAAAAGGCCAGGAAACCGTCCTGGAACGAACCCTCGGGGCCAAGGTCCGCCGAGGAGACGTTGAGCCTGCTCCGCGCCCTTTCCAAAAGTGACCTGGTGACCTGTCTCCGGTCCTTGAGGCTTGCGGCTCCGGGTATTTTCAGCTGGACCACGAGCACACCGCAGAAGAGGGCCTGTCCCCCCATCAATCGAGGGTCCTCTTTTCCTCTACCAGTTCGAAGGCTTCAACAATGTCACCTTCGTGGAAATCCTGCTGGTTCGAGAAGCTCATCCCGCACTCGTAACCGGAGGTTACCTCCCTGGCGTCATCCTTGAATCTCCTGAGGGCTGAAAGGTTACCCTCCCAGTAAACGACACCATCCCTTACCAGCCTCACCTTCGCTCCTCTTTTGATCAAGCCCTCGGTCACGTAACACCCGGCAACCTTTCCGGCCTTGGGCACCTTGAAGACAGCACGGATCTCGGCCTGCCCCAGCACCTTCTCCCTGATGGTTGGGGCCAGCATCCCTTCAAGGGCTGCGTGAACATCTTCGATAACATCGTAAATTATCCGGTAAAGTCTGATCTGTATCCCTTCATCCTCGGCCATCCTCCTGGCGTTGGGATCGGGCCTGACGTTGAAACCGATGATGATCGCGTTCGAGGCCGAGGCAAGCATAACGTCTGATTCCGAGATCCTTCCTACCCCTTCATGGACGAACTGGATACCCACCTCGCTGGTCTCTATCTTCTTCAGGGAGGCCTTGAGCGCTTCCAGTGACCCCTGAACATCGCACTTGAGAACGATGGGCAGGGTTGGGGTCTCCCCCATCTGCATACGGTCGTACATCTCCTCCAGGGTGATCTTCCTCGACGGCCCCGATTCTGCCTCTTTCCGGACTGTCTCTCTTTCGTTCATTACCTGCCTGGCTTCCTTCTCGCTCATAACGACGGTGAACATCTCGCCAGGCTGGGGGACCGCCGAAAAACCCAGAATCTCAACGGCGGTACTGGGGCCGGCCTCCTCGGTCTGCTTCCCGGAATCGTCGATCATGGCCCTGATCTTTCCCCAGGCCGAGTCGGTCTGGATAATGTCACCTCTTTTAAGGGTGCCCTGTTGTACAAGAACGCTGGCCACGGGCCCCTTTCCCTTGTCTAGCCTGGCCTCGATCACCGTTCCTTCAGGAGAGACCGACGGGTCTGCCTTGAGCTCCAGCATATCGGCCACGATAAGTACCATTTCAAGAAGCTGGTCGATACCCTGTCCTGTAACTGCTGAAATGTCAACGACAACGGTGTCGCCGCCCCACTCCTCAGGTACCAGTCCGTAGTCGGAGAGCTGCTGTCTGACCCTGTCGGGTCGGGCCTCGGGCTTATCTATCTTGTTTACGCCAACCACGATAGGTACTCCTGAAGCTTTGGCGTGGTTCAGGGCCTCCACGGTCTGCGGTTTGACACCGTCGTCAGCGGCAACAACCAGGATCACTATGTCCGTTGCCTGGGCCCCTCTGGCTCTCATGGCAGTAAAAGCCTCATGACCCGGGGTATCAAGGAATACTATTCTTCTACCCTTGTGGACCACCGTTGAGGCGCCGATATGTTGAGTTATACCCCCAGCCTCCGTCTCGGTGATCCGGGTCTTCCTTATGTGATCCAGAAGGGTCGTCTTCCCGTGGTCAACGTGACCCATGACTGTAATGATCGGAGCCCTCTCAAGGAGGTTATCGCCCCTGAAAAGGGGTTTTCTGCTTACCACTGCACTCTCCTCGACGGACTGTTCATCGCCTGTTACTATCTCGACCGCGAGCTCTGACGATAGGACCTCCAGGATCTTATCTGTAACTGGCGAATTGGCAGGGATCATTTGACCTGCAGAGACCAGTATCTTGACCAGTTCCCCGGGTTTCTTCCCCAGATGGGTTGCCACCTCGTTGATAAGGGCTCCTTTGGGGACGACCACCTTTCTGGAAGGTATGCTGTCGCGGGAGGGGCCCTTCCTCCCTTCGCTGACAGCATCCTCGACCAGCTGGGCAGTCTCGGACTCTATCGAGCTCATGTGGTTCTTGACCTCTACTCCGAGATCTTTGAGGAGATCCATCATCTCCCTGTTGGTTTTGCCCAGCATCTTTGCCAGTTCATAGACCCTGATCTTGCTCATATCTATCGACCTCCTCGGTCAGCAGCTTCTCGATCTTCTCCGAAAGTCCATTCTCAAGGGGCATTCCGACGATCTGTGTCGGACCAGTGGAAAGGAGGCGCCCCAACTCTTCCCTTCCCAGACACCCTATGACCATGACCCTGCAGATGCCTCTTATCCTGTAGCCTTCTATCATGGACCTGACGTTTCGGGAATGGTCGCCTGAAAGTATGACAAGGAGCCTTTTGCCTCTCCTGAGTTCGGCCCTGACGGTATCCTGCCCCGAAAACAGGATACCTGCCTTCCTGGCGATCCCCAAAAGGCCCGAAAGTCTATCGTTCAAGGCCGTTCCCCTCCGGAACTGCTTCCATCCCCGATCTCTTCAAGTAGGGTGGAGAGGGTCGCAAATATATCATCCGTAACCTGTGACCTGAGAGATCTTGAAAGCTGCTTTTTCTTTCTGGCAAGCTCCAGGCAGCTCCGCCTCCTGCAGAGATAGACCCCTCTTCCCGGGGCTCTCCCGGTGGGATCAACGGCTATCTTCCCGTCGGGGCTCCTAACGATCCGCAACAGTTCGCTTCTGGGGAACTCTTCTCCGCAACCGGCACATGTCCTTGGCCTTCTTCTCTTTCCCGATCCCGTCGCCGTTCCGATCATTCCTCACCATCTCCGGTAGTTATCAGGTCTTCAAAAAGATCCTGGAGGGTGGGTAGTTTCTCAGGTTCGAGTACCTTGATATCGATCTTCCACTTCGTTAGACGGGCGGCCAGCCTGACGTTCTGCCCGGCCTTTCCTATGGCAAGTGAGAGGTGATCTGGCCTGACGAAAACCTGGACGGACCTCTCCTGCTCCAGTACTGGTTCGACTTTCAGGACCCGGGCCGGGGAAAGGGCGTTCCTGATGAAGACCAGTGGGTCGCTGCTCCATACGACCACGTCTATTCTTTCGCCGCCGAGCTCTTTGCTTATGGACTTGATCCTGGCGCCAGCGTTACCGATACAGGCCCCCACGGGGTCCACGTTGGGATCTAGGGTTGATACGGCCACCTTTGCCCTTGCGCCCGATTCCCTTACTATCTCCCTGATCTCGATGGTTCCCTCCCTGATCTCGGGTATCTCAAGCTCAAGAAGCTTCCTCAATAGTCCCGGATGGCTCCGGGAGACGACGATCTTGGGTCCTCTGGTCGTCTGTCTCACCTCGACAAGGAAAAACTTCATCCTGCTCCCGAGAGCATAGGATTCACCAACTATTCTCTCTTCCCTGGGCAGAATGGCCTCGGTTCTGTCGTTCAGCCTCACCAGGACCTGGTCGTTCTCGGATTTGAACACCACCCCGTTGACGAGGTCGCCTATCTTGTCCGAGAACTCCTCGTAAATGACCTGCCTCTCGGCATCCTTCAGCCTCTGAATTATGACCTGTCTTGCGGTCTGGGCCGCTATGCGACCGAATTTCTCCGGTTCGACCTCCACCCGGACTATATCTCCAAAAGAAACATCATTGAAGCCAAGTTTTGATGCCTCTTCCATGGACAGCTCCGTGTCAGGATCGTTCACCACTTCCACTATCTGCCTGACCTCGCAGATGGATACCTCCCCGCTCTCCAGAGCCACGAAGACCTCGATATTCTGATCCCCTCCCCGGTACTTTCGGTAGGCAGATATCATCGCCGCCTCGAGGCCCGAGGAAATGACCTCCAGGGGCAAGTTCCTCTCCTGGGTTATCTGTTTCAGAGCTCGAACGAAATCGCGTCCCAGCTGCATTACTGCTGCCCCCTTTTCTTTTTCCCCTTGGCTACGGGCCTTTGCGGGCCCGGCATTTCATAGACCAAGTTCGCTCTCGAAATTTCATTGAAGGGGATAGAGATCTCCCCCGATCCGTCTTCGCGGAACAGAACAGTGTCCCCGGAAACGGAAATAACAGTTCCTGTCAGATTCTTTCTTCCATCGAGGCCGCTTTTGAGTCTGATTCTTGCCCTCTTGCCAGAAAAACGTTCATAGTCGGAAATCTTGAAAAGGGGTCTCTCGATCCCCGGGGAACTGACCTGCAGGAAGTACCTCTCAGGCAGCCCCGGATCACTGTCGTCGAGCATCCTTCCCAGTTTTCTGGACACGATCTCGCAGTCCTTGACATTAATGCCGCCCAGACTGTCGATCAGGACCCTGAGTACCGTACGGCCCTCTTCCAATGCCAGTTCAGACCAGACGTATTCATAACCGGCTTCTTCGACCAGCTCTCTAATGGAGCCATGCATCCTTTGCATAGCCTCTCTTTCGACCTGTCTTGTCATTCTCAAAGCACCACCTGTTACAAAATTCTTAAACCTGTTTTAAGGGCGGATAAAAAACGAAGAGCAGGATCTCCCTGCTCTTCGCCCCATCCGCAACTTTAAAGGCGGTTCATCTGCGATGAGTATACCACGCCTCCAAGACTTTTTTCAACTTGTCCCGAGAACCGACAGAGACACTGTTGCGATAGAAAGGACCGTGTTAGGGACCTGTCCCGCCGCCCCTCCAGTCCTTTCAGATCTATTCCATGCGGTAGTTCGGGGCCTCCTTGGTTATCACCACATCGTGGGGGTGGCTCTCCTTGACGCCCGCACCGGTTATCCTGACGAATTTGGCATTTCTCTGCAGTCCTTCGATATTGGAGGCACCTACGTAACCCATACCTGATCTCAGACCCCCCACGAGCTGATATGCGATAGCGCTCATCGGCCCTTTGTAGGGGACGAGTCCCTCGATACCTTCCGGGACCAGTTTCTCCTCTTCCTGGCCCTCCTGGAAGTAGCGGTCCTTGCTCTCTCCGCCCTTCATCGCCCCCAGGGAGCCCATCCCCCTGTAACTTTTGAAGGACCTTCCACGGTAGATGACAACCTCTCCGGGACTTTCGTCTGTACCGGCGAAGAGGGATCCTATCATTACCGAATCGGCACCGGCTGCAACAGCCTTGACCACATCCCCTGAGTACCTGATCCCTCCGTCGGCAATAACGGTCTTGCCTCTGGAGTGAGCCACTTCAGCAACTCTCATGACCGCTGATAGCTGGGGGATTCCTATGCCAGCTATAACCCGGGTGGTGCATATCGATCCGGGGCCGACGCCAACTTTTACCGCATCCGCTCCGGCGTCGATTAGTGCTTCGGCGGCCTCCCCGGTAGCTATATTACCTCCGACAAGTGCAACTCCGGGGAATTTCCTCCTTACAAGTCTTACCGTTTCGACAACGGCCCTGGAGTGTCCATGGGCCGTATCTACGACAAGAACATCAATGCCGGCTTCGACCAGTTTGCCTGCCCTTTCCAGGGCCCCGTCACCGACACCGAGCGCTGCACCGACCCGAAGCCTTCCCCTGGAGTCCTTCGAAGCCTGGGGGAAGTCCCTGGCTTTCTGGATATCCTTGATGGTGATCAGACCTTTCAGGGTCCCGTCACGGTCAACGATCGGGAGTTTTTCGATCTTGTGTTTCATCAGGATCTTGGTGGCGCCCTCAAGATCCGTACCCACAGGGGCCGTGACAAGGTTATCCCGGGTCATCACCCCGCTGATGGGCTGCTGATAGTCGGTCACGAAACGAAGGTCACGGTTTGTAATAATTCCCACCAGCCTGCGTCTTTCATCGACTATGGGCACTCCCGATATATGGTAGTGGTCCATGAGCTCGACTGCATCCTTGACCAGGTCCTCGGGGTGGAGATAGAAGGGGTCCACGATGACCCCCGATTCGGAGCGCTTGACCTTGTCAACCTCGGCGACCTGTTTTTCCCAGCTCATGTTCCGGTGGATAATGCCTATTCCACCCTCTCTCGCAAGGGCAATGGCCAGCCGGCTTTCTGTCACCGTGTCCATCGCTGCGCTGCAGAAGGGGATGTTGAGGCTTATCTCCGGGGTCAGGAAGGAGGAGACATCGACCTGGGACGGTATCACCTCGCTGTAGGAAGGTACCAGGAGCACGTCGTCGAATGTCAGGCCATCTCCAATTATCCTGTTCTCGGGCCCGTCCATCTGGGCACCTCCTCTTGGTCCGGAATGATCCAGCCTTTTGTTCCTTTAACTCTGTTGGCAGAGAGTCTATACCAAAGAGGGCCTTTACTGCAACTGTCAGGCATCGGAGGTTTCAATGGGGCAGGGATCCCCTTCGGTCACAAGCCGGGCTACGGCCCAACATCTCATGGCTTCGCCGTTGCCCACATCACCTGTCCATTCACCGGATTTGAAGGTGAGCGAGACCGTTCCCGGTCTGTCCGCGAACAGGACTTCTGTCAGGTTCTTTCGGATCCCTTCCGCCATTGACGCAAGGCGGGGTACCTGGGCATTGACCACGGCGTTCACCGACGACACGGTGAATCCCTTCTCTCTCGTCATTGCAACTGCTTCCTTAAGAATATCGAGGCTTCGGATGCCTTTGAAACGCCCTTCTGAGGCCGGGAAAAGGGTGCCAATGTCTGGCAGGCCTGCGGCTCCAAGAACTGCATCGGCGATGGCGTGACAGAGAAGGTCTCCGTCTGAATGCCCGGAAAGACCCAGAGGAAAGGGTATCCTCAGTCCTCCCAGAAAAAGGGGGATGCCTGGGGAAAGCCGGTGGACATCAAAGCCGAAGCCCGTTCTTTCGACAGAAGACCCTCTCAGGACCCGGCTGGCCAACTCCATGTCCTCAGGAAAGGTGATCTTGAAGTTCAGTGGATCTCCCCTGGTCCACCCGAGGTCCCTTCCGGAAGCCAGCCAGGCCTCCGCCTCGTCGCTGAAGTGGCCGGGGGTCTCCTTTAGAACGCGATGGATCTCCTCAGACGGAAATGCCTGGGGTGTCTGGGTCACCAGAAGACCTTCGCGGGGAATGCCCGCGACAATGACACCCTGGTCTGCATGTTTGAGGGCATCAGTTACCGGAAGAAGGGGTACGGCCGAACCCCTCTTCACCGCCTCACTGACAAGACGACGGCATAGCATCGGCGATACGAAGGGTCGTGCGGAGTCGTGGATCATCACCCTCTTACCCCTTGCTGCTTTGAGCCCGTTGAGAACGGAGTCCTGTCTCCTCTCTCCGCCCGGTACCATCACAAGGTCGATCCGGGACCGGATACGCGCGGTCTCTGCCTCCATAGAGCTCTCCATCCCCGGCGGCACCACGAGAACTATCTGTTCCACTCCATCTGCTTTCAGTTTCAGAGCCGTCCTGGCGGACCACTCCCAGAGAGGCATTTCTCCCAGCTTCTCGAACTGCTTCGGGGGACCTCCGAATCGCCTCCCCTTACCGGCGGCGACGATCACAAAGGACCACCCCCTCATTGACGCACCTCTTTCCTGATCCTCCCGAAGACCATCCTGCCCGCCGAGGTCTGGAGCATGGATGTTACTACAACCTCCACCCTCTTCCCGATGAAGCTTTCGCCGTCCTCGACGACGATCATGGTGCCGTCGTCGAGATAGCCCACCCCCTGCTGAGGCTCCTTGCCCTCACGGAGAACGTCCACAGTGATGGCTTCTCCTGGAAGAAGCGTGGGTTTGAGGGCGTTGGCAAGCTCGTTGACGTTGAGAACACTGATCCCCTGGATCTGTGCTACCTTGTTCAGGTTGTAGTCAGTGGTGACCACCTTGGCATTCATCTCTCTTGCGAGAGCGACGAGTCCCTCGTCAACAGAGCCCACGTCGAAATCCTTGAGGCTCACTTCCAGGATCTGGACGGCCACATCGGAGAGCTGTCTGATCTCGTTGATGATGTCCAGCCCCCTTCTCCCCTTGGTCCTCCGTGTGGGATCCGAGGAGTCCGCTATGGCCTGGAGCTCGTTCAGTATGAACCGGGGGAGGATGAAGGGTCCCTCCAGGAAACCCGTAGCTACTATCTCAAGGATCCTTCCATCGATAATGACGCTCGTATCGAGGAGCTTAACGGAGTTCCTTTCGCTCCCCGTATCGATGGAAAGGCCGGCCAGGCTGTTGGTGCCGTTCTCTCTGGCTCTCTTTCCCCGGATACTGAAACGCTGTTTTAGACCTCCAATGGAGCTCCACATACCATGGATCCCCTCCCTCCTTTTCAGGAAGAGGGTAACGCCAAGATATCCAAGGGCTACGTTGAGCAGGATCGCCAGGTAGCTGCCTACCACGGGAAGATCGGCAAAGGGGAGGGCGGCCAGGTTGGCTACTATCAGCCCGGCGATAAGTCCTGTCAGTGCAACGGAGATGTCGTGCCAGCTCAGGGTTTCAAGGTTCCTTTCAAAGGATGATCCTATAAAGCCGAGTATTCTTACAAAAACCGGTGTGATCAGGTATCCGATCATGGCGAAAAGAACAACACCGAAGACAAAGGGGATGAACGAATAGGGAAAGACCCCTTGGGGCCACCACTCCTGCAGGACGGCTATCCTTACCGCCTGGTAGCCGGCTATCCCGCCAAGGAATACGAAAATCGCCCTTGCCAGGTGAAGCATCAGTTTGACTATCCCTTCGGCCATGTTCTCACTCCTTTCTTTCTCCATTCCTGTCGGGGACCCTGACATCGACTCTCGACTCTATGGAAGCGTGCAGGGTCACCCGGTCGGCGTAACCGATGGTGCCTCCCAGGGGCAGTCCGAAAGCGAGCCTTGTTATCCTGAGACCCGTCGTCTTCAGGGAATCAAGAACGGCGTAGAAAGTGAGATCTCCCTCGACACTCGGGTTGGTCGCAATTATTATCTCCCTGAAACCCCCTCCAGTCGCGTATTCCCTGAGTTTAGCGATCCTCTCCGGTGCCAGGTCCTCACCGTCCATGGGGGAGACCCTTCCGCCAAGGATAAAATAGAGCCCCGAAAAGACACCAGCCTGTTCAATGGATATCATATCTTCAACGTTCTCCAGAACACAGAGGATGCCTCTGTCCCGAAAGGGGTCCGAGCATACGGGACAGGGATCCTCGGTGGTCAGGTTGCCGCATATGGAGCAAGGGAAAGTGTTCTCCCTCACTAAAGATATGGTGGAGGCAAGTTCATCGGAGAACTCACCAGGCTGTTGCAGAAGGAAAAGGGCGAACCTTCTGGCCGTCTTGTCACCCACTCCCGGAAAGCGGGAAAAGAGTTTCATCAACTTTTCTACTGGTTCAGAAATGGACAACTCCGACCTCCTACCCCATCCCGGGAATGCCCAGACCAGCTCCGAACCTGCCAAGCCGGGACTGGGCCAGCTCCTTGCTCTTCCTTGAAGCATCACTGATGGCGGCAAGGAGAAGGTCCTCCAGCATTTCCTTCTCTTCGGGATCGATCACTTCGGGCTCAATGGAGATACCTACGATCTCTCCCTGGCCCGTAACGGTTACCTTGACCATGCCACCCCCTGATACTCCTTCTACCCTCTCCCTGGCCAATTCCTCCTGGATCCTTCCTATCTCGGACTGGAGTTTTTGCGCCTGTTTCATCATCTGTTCCATGTTCATCGTCCTGATCTCACCCTTTCATGGCTGTAGAACTTGTACTTGTAAAAGTTCCCTGATCTGTTGCTTCGGGTCAATTGCTTCGGGTCAATGATGGTAACCTGTCCCTTTCTCTATCGCAATAGCCCTGTAGACCTGTTCGAAGAGGATCAGGAGGCTCATGTCGTGAGTAAGGGTCATCGGGGAAAGGGATACCATCACATCGGCCCTGGCCTTTACTGCCCTGGAAACACCGAAGGGGCCTCCTACACACAGTATCACACGACCGCTGGTGCTTCGGAGTCTTTCAAAAAGCCAACGGGAGAAGCCCTCGCTGGTGAACCTGTCGCCGGAGTTGTCGAGAAGGGCAAGAAAGTCCCTGTCATTGATCTTTTTGAGGATCGCCGCACCCTCTTCCCGGAGGGATGCCTCGGAAGATTTGCCTCCGGAACTCCTTACCGGTTCCCACTGGAACTGAACGCAACTGCCTATTCTTCGATGGTACTCTTCTATTCCGTTTTTATAAAGGGGGCTTTTGGGTCTCCCCACCGAAAGGATTACAAGCTTCAATTGGACCCACGTCTGCCCTGGACCCCGAGGGATCGGGAACGGGAGGTTCTTGCCCTTTTCCCGAGCATCTTTTTGACCGAGAAGGCTTCATACCTCTCCCTCTCAGCCAGGGCCAGCCTTATCCTTCTCTGCTGCTCCTCCAGTCCGGGGAGCATCTCCTGTTCAAGGTTGTTCACCTTTCTCCTTGTCTTCTCGAACTCCAGCTCCAGGGCATCCAGTTTGGATTTGAGGTTAATGTACCTCCAGAGGACAGGTTCTATCCTGGCCAGGGTCTCCAGGAGCTCATCCACGTGCAGTGAAGCCAGAGCGGGATCCATAAGCATGCCTCCCAGGAGGGATCCCCTCTCCTCGTCCTCTGGGAAGAACTGTGAGTACCTGCACCCCATAAGGGCATGCCGGACGATCCTGACCTTCCGCGGTTCGATCCCCCAGGACAGCAGTGTCATCACCGATTCACCCTCGAAGAGCTGGACAAGGGCATAGGCATAGGAGACGAAAGAGAGCATGCTCTCAACTTCCTGCCTCATTGTCCGGAAGGTGGCACGGTCGGTCTCGATCTCCCTTAGCAGAGCCTCTTTTTTCCTTTCCAGGAGAGAACAGCCGAAACGCATATTCTCAATCTGCCGAGAGATCTCTATCAGTTCGCTCCGGGATACTGGGACATCACTGTTCATCGATCCGGACCCTCCCTGTCTCCTCAATAAGATCGGCGGGGATCCTGAAAAGTTCCTCGTCGGGGAGGACTGAGAGGGCTTTTAACCCCGCCGACAGGGATTCCCCTATGGAAAGAGCGTTGTTCCCCTGGTTGAGGAAAACTCTCTCGAAGGCCGCACCGAACCGGAGGTAGTGAAGCTCCGTTTCCGTAAGACCCTCATCCCCTACGATCAGCCTCAGCCTGGATGCTTCCCTGGACCTCGCATAGGAGGCGAAAAGCTGGTCCGCTACCTGCCTATGACCAGCAAAGGTCTTCCCCTCGCCGATCCCCTTGTTCATAAGCCTGCTTAGACTCGAAAGGACATTGATCGGGGGGTAGACACCTCTCGCCTGAAGCCCCCTGTCCAGGACGATCTGGCCTTCAGTAATGTACCCAGAAAGGTCCACCACCGGGTGGGTCATGTCATCTCCCGGCATTGAAACAATCGGCAGCTGGGTAATGCTCCCGTTAGCCCCCTTTATGCACCCGGCTCTTTCGTAGAGGCTTGCAAGGTCAGAATAGAGGTATCCCGGGAAGCCCCTTCTTCCCGGGGCCTCCTCCCTTGCGGAACTTACCTCCCTGAGGGCTTCGCAGTAGTGAAGCATGTCCGTCATTACCACCAGAACGTCATAGCCGCGATCGAAAGCAAAGTACTCCGCAATCGTCAGGGCCGTCCTTGGCGAAAGGAGCCTCTCCACGGCGGAGTCGCTTGCAAGGTTGACGATGAAGACCCCGTTGAAGAGGGCTCCCGTCTCCTCGAAGGAATCCCTGAAGAATCTAGCTTCCCTCTCCGTTATCCCTATGGCGGCGAAGACGACCAGAAACCTCTCGGGGTTACCCGGAACATGAGCCTGCCTGACCACCTGGGCAGCTATCTCATTAGCGGGTAAGCCCGACCCCGAAAAGATAGGCAGTTTCTGGCCTCTCACCAGTGTGTTAAGAAGGTCTATGGACGATATGCCAGTCTCAACGAATTCGCTCGGGCTCGCTCTCATGGCTGGGTTAAGAGGGGAACCTGTTATAGGTGTCTCCTTCTCATAACAGGGAAGTGCCTTGCCGCTTCTTGGAACACCCCGGCCGTCGAGGGTCTGTCCCATCAGGGAGGGGCCCAGGCGGACCTTGACCACATCCTTCTCGAACCATACAGTGCAGTCGCCGGGGTTCAGTCCGAGGGTCCCCTCGAAGACCTGGATCGCGCAGATATCGTCGTCGACCTGCAGTACCTGCCCGGTCCTCCTCCCCTTACCGGTCTCTATGGTCACGACCTCCCCAAGGGCCGCTTTCCTTGCGTTGGATACGAAGATCAGGGGTCCCGATATGCCGTTGACAAGTCTGGAACCTTCCCTGTAAAGGATCATATCAGGAGCCCTCCAATCCGGAAAGGGATCGGATCAGGTCGTCAAACCACGCGGAAGACCGTTCCTGTAACTCCTCTGGCGATGTCCCCCTGAGTGAAAGGACCCTCCGCAACAGGCCGAGGCTCTGTATCTGCTGATACAGGACCCCTTTTTCGATCTCTTTCGTGACCAGTTCATGAAGATCTTTCAGGGTCCCGGCGAACTGCATCTGTCTTTCCAGAGAATTAAAGGCATCCAGAGGATCAAAGGCGTTCTGCTGAAGAAAGGTTATCCTTATGATCTCGCCCATCTCCAGGTCCCACTTGTCCTGTTCCGAAAGGGCATCCCTTCCCACGATCTGGACGAGGGAGAGTAGCTCCGTCTCACGGTCCAGCAGCTCCCTGAGGAAGGAGACACCATCCCTCCACTTCTCACCGAGGTTCTGCATGAAATAGGGCTCAAGGGCCCTTTCGTAGAGAGAGTAGCTCTGTTTCCAGTTGATTGACGGAAAATGGCGGCTCTCGGCAAGCCTTTTGTCGAGGGCCCAGAAAGCTCCCGAAAGTCTCAGACTCGCCTGGGTGACGGGCTCCGAGAAATCGCCACCTCCAGGGGAAACGGCGTTGAATATGGTGATCGATCCCTTTCTTCGGGGTTCTCCCAGGGCCATGACCCTTCCTGCCCTCTCGTAGTACTGCGCAAGCCTGGACCCGAGGTAGGCAGGGTACCCCTCTTCACCGGGCATTTCGCCCAGGCGTCCCGATATCTCCCTCAACGCCTCTGCCCAACGGGAGGTGGAGTCAGCCATGAGCGCGACGTCAAGTCCCATATCGCGGAAATATTCGGCTATGGTCATCCCAAGATATATGCTGGCCTCCCTTGCGGCGACAGGCATGTTGGAGGTATTCGCTATTAGTACCATTCTCTCCATCAGAGGTCTTCCGGTGTGGGGGTCCCTGATGTGGGGGAACTCCTCCAGGACCTCCGTCATTTCGTTGCCCCTCTCTCCGCAACCTATATACACGACCACCTCGGCATTGCACCACTTGGCTAGTGACTGCTGGGTGACGGTCTTGCCCGTGCCGAACCCACCGGGGACCACAGCCGCCCCGCCCAGCGCGACGGGAAAGAGAGTATCCAGTACTCTCTGCCCCGTTATCAAAGGTTCCGAGAAAGAGAGCTTCTCCGCGCAGGGACGTGGTGTCCTTACGTACCAGCGCTGGCAGAGGGAGATCTTCTGACCGTTCTCGAGGAGGCATACTGTATCATCGACACTGAACTTTCTGTCTCCCGGGGATATCTCCCTTACTCTCGACGGGCCGCTCCCGGGAGGTACCAGGATCAGGTGCCTGAAACCCTCTCCCTCAATGACGGATCCTATGACATCGCCTTGAAGAACAGGATCTCCGCAGGCCCTTATGGGAGTAAAGACCCATTTTTTTTTGGTATCAAGGCTTCTCGAGAAGAAACCTCTTTTCAGAAAGCAGGAGACGCTATCTTCCGGAAAACTCCCGAGCAGGGGTCTTCCTATCCCGTCGAGGACGCTTCCCAGAAGCCCAGGGCCAAGATCGATACCCAGAAGTTCCCCGGTGAATTCGACCGGCTCTCCCACATGGACGCCGTCGATCTCTTCGTAGACCTGGATATCGACTTCCGTTCCATCTATCCTGATAACCTCTCCGAGGAGACGTTCATTACCCACTCTTGCGACCTCGAAGTTCGAGACCGGCTTGTCCCGATCGGCCCGTATGACCGTCCCTGCAAGGCTCCTGATCCTTCCCATGTTGGACATATCGCTCACTCCCAACCCTTTACGCTGCTTTTGAGGGAGGGCATCTGCACCCAGACAGGGTCAGAGGTCTTCGCCTTCCTCTTGTAGAACTCCGGGATACTCTCCACCCAGTCCGATTCGACTAGCACAAAGGCGACCTCTTCGCTCTGAAGCTTCCGGAAACATTCCGGAAAGTCCCCGGGCCCTTCGCAGACCACAGCTTCGAACCCCAGGAGGGACCAGAGCTCAATAAAAAGCTGTCTTCCAAGGACGTATCCCTTGCCGTAGTTCTGTTTCTCCAAAAAATCACCCCGCAAGGACCAGCTTGTCGATGATCGTATCCACTTCAAGACCCATGTCCACGCCTACCACGAGAGCGTTCAGGTTCTGCCACTCCAGAAGCTGGTGAGCGATGAACGCCGTTGCTACTTCTATGCCGAGGGGGTCCTTTCTTCTCTGTCCTATCTGCCATTTCCAGAACTCCCTCATTGCCCTGCCCGTCACCATTTCTGCAAGACCTCCCTGGAAGCGTCCCAAAATGGTCTCCCAGGGTGTCGAGGCGAGGAGGTCCTTCGGCTGGGAGGAATTCCTGAGCCGGTCCGTGGAGAGGGAATATCCTCCTTCAATGAAAAGTTCTACGGCCTTTTCCCCAGACAGGACGCCGGCGGCGACCCTTGACCATATATTCATGTTCCAAATGTCGATAGACCGTCCCAGCAGCTCTCTGACAAGAGCAGAATCCTTGGTCCTGTGACGGTCCAGGATCTCGCCCAGATAGGTCAATACCCCCGAAAGAAAGATCCTTTCGCTTGCAGGAAGGCTGGATCCTTTGGCCACCTGGCCGCAGGCCCGGCCCAGAGCCCTTGAAAAGGGGTGGTCAAAGGCAAGACATTTGTCCATCACATGGGTAATGGAGTGGCTCTTCCAGAGATCCGCGAAAAAAGTCACCGGAAGGGTCCCGTAACCGTGCCACTGTGGGTGACCTTCGTAGATGGCACCGGTGAAGTAATACCTGAGAAGGAGCCTCCCGTTATGAAGGTCGGCCCTGGCAAGAAGTACAGTCATAAGGTCCTCGGGCTCCCCCATGGCCATCCTCCTGGCATGGTTGAGGGTGTCAGCCGAGGTGTCGGCAAGTGCTAGCTCTATCCTCCGATGTGTTGAGAGGGGCTGTTCAACCAGACTTTTCCTGAAACTCTTTCCGTACCTGGTCTCAAGCAGAAAGATCTCTATCTCCTCAAGCCGTCGGAATGCCAGGCGCCGATAGTCCTCTTTCACCAGGAAGTCCGAGAAGTGAGCCCGGAGCCTGGCGTTAAGGTAGCCGTAGTTCTCGGGAAGATCCTTCAGATCCTTCAAAAACATGACAGTAACTCTCCGAGAGCTCTCGAACAAGCTCTTTCTGGAACAGGTCCCACCTGGTCTTTATCGTGTTATCGACAAAGATGGACCGGGAACGTGCATCGGTGGCAAGGCAACCACCCCACGATGTACCTTCTTCGCTCTCCTCCACGGCAATTATTCTTCTGTCCCTGGAGATGAGGTCTTTTTCACCTGGAGAGACCAGAACGACCGCCTCCTCAGCCAGAGAGTCCAGGGCCTCCTCGACCAGTTCGGCAAGAATCCTTCCGTAGAGGACCCTGTCCCCCCGGATCATGGAGATCCTTTCACCTACCCTCTTCGAGATCTCTTCAAGGAAGGAGGAGATCTTTTCCAGGGCCTCCTCCCTGACCAGGAGAAGGCCTCGCCTCTTTTCTCTCTCCAGGATAAGTTCATACCTCTTTCTATGCCTGGTCCTTATGGAGTGGACCTTTCTTTCCGTCTCTCTTCTCGCCACAAACATCCTGTCGGAGACGAACCGGTCCGATTCTGCCTTCATCTCCGCCGATCTTCGTGCAAACTCTTCCTCCAGAGCTCTCTTGAAATCTCCTATTCCTGTCATATCAGCAGGTGACTCTCGGGAGCCTTTTTTCTGGCCTGGTCAGGACGGGCTCATGCGAACTGCAAAATCAGCATGACAGCTACGACAAAACCCAGGATCACCATTGTCTCCGGAAGGGCCTCAAGGATGATGATAATTCCTCCCGTCTCAGGTTTCTCTGCAATAGTCCCCGCGCCTACGCTGCCTATCCTGGCCTGGGCGTATGCTGTGGCAATAGCGGGCAATCCCACGGCCAGAGCTGCTGCCAAAGCTATCAGTGCTTTTTCCATAATTCTGGTTTCCTCCTTGAAAAGGGTTTGTACCGGGTTCCCCCTCCGGAATAGAACTTCCCGAGGAACTCCACGTATTGAAGCCGGGCAGAATGCAGGCTCGAACCTGCAATGGCAAGTACGAAGTTCAGAAGATGGATCGTCATGGCCATGAAGATACCTACAAAGGTTACCCCCATGGAATCAACGAAGCTGTTGGCCACCATGGCGAGAATGGCGGAGGAGAGACCTATGGCGGCTATACGGACGTAACTGAGCACATTACCGACAGATCCCAGAGCTTCGACAAGACCCCCCATTCCTCCTCCTGCAAGGAGAAGGGCAAGTCCCAGCACCAGGAGAGTAACGGGGACGGTGAAGAGCTGTCCGGGCAGCCATCCTTTAACCAGGATCATCCCTGTGAGAAGGGCCATAAAGATCAGGATATTCCCCAGCCTTTCCAGCCACAGGTGCCTGTGACCTGTCCTCAGCCCCTGGATCATCCCCATGATAAAACCCAGAAGAACGTGGGCAAATCCAAGGCTTATGGTGAATATCATTACGGGAATGACCACCTGGGATCTTTCGAGCCATAACGGCTCCAGGTGAAGTAACCGGTGTCCCAGATCCCCGAACGCCTCTCCGTAGGCCACGCCCCAGAAGATCGACCACGCTGCTATGTAGAGAAGAATGGCCCCGACGTCGTTAAGTATCGGGCTACCCGCCTGAAATACTCCGGATTACTGAGGGACGTGGGGACTTCGGACCACTCTCCGGGGTGAGGGTCCCGCCAGCGGAGAAGGATCCTTTCCCGGAACTCTCCTCTCAATTCGGTCTCAAGCCTGTCCTTTTCGTCGGTAGGGACCCATCCCGAAAGACGGAATATCACCCCCCGGGTGTCGCTTCCAGTCTCGACAAGGATCTCCTCTATCTTCTCGTCCAGCAGGACATAGAGGGCTCCGATCTTGGGTCCCCACTCCTCCCTTGTCTTCACAAGGTTCCGTTCGATCTCCTCTATCCTCCGGGGAAGGTCTTCAAGGGCGGTCTCCATCAGGGGAATGGCATCCTGGAACGGCATGGTCTCATACTCTCCCGGGAGCATCCATGGAAGGCACTCGCCTGAGGTCAGGATGTCCGAGACCTCTTTCCTGAACTCGGAAGGATAGGCAATGGCGAGGATCCTCTCTCCACCTGGACTGACATTCAGGTGATAAGGGGTCTTGTCGTCGCTGCCAAGGGGGTCATGTTCCTTTATCATCCTTCTTATCCTGGCGGCAAGGTCAGCGATATTTGCCCTCTGTACCCACCAGAGAGTGACCTCAAGGCCTTTCCCGGAGTTCTCTGAAATAAAGGAATCGAAATGCCTGACCGTCCTAAGGGCTCCTTTTATCGAATTGACCCTCGATTCCAGTTCCTCCCTGAGGCTGGTCCTCTCGATGATCCTTGTGCTGAAGGAGTCCAGACTGTCCCTTATTCCATCGATTATCGCCTCATCAGGGGAGGAGAGTACGGATCTCTTCTCTTCAAGGGCTTTTCGGGGGATAGAACTCCATTTGTTCCAGCCGAGGCTCTCCAGCAGACCCAGCGCCTTGCCTCTCAGAAGCTTCAGCTCTGCCGCAGCCTCCGTTGAAACATATTCGACGGGTTCCTCCCGTAGATGAAGGACGCCAAGATCGTGCAGCTTCTCGATGATCCGGGACCTGTCCCTGACAAGGCCCCAGAGACCGAGAAAGAGCATATCCCTTATCAAGAGCGGCAGCCTTCCTTTCGTTCCCGATAAGCAGCGGGGAGTATCCCGCTGACAGCCCTTTCCACTAGATCCCCGTTCATCATCCTATCCAGGACAGGATCCAGAACATAGCTCATTCTGCCTCTCAGCTCTTCAATAAAGGACTCCTTGGAGGAGTGGAGCATCTCGTCGTACTTCTCCCACTCGCTCTCCGCCAGGGCAATCGAATTCTCCGACAGCTCCCTGATCCTTTCCAGGGCCTTGCCCTGCTCCTCCCTCAGGCGTGCCTTCTCCTCCTCAAGGCTGACCTCCAGTGCCCTCCTGAAGGATTCGATCTCAGGGTCAAGGTCATCGAAGGACTGGACGGGTTCATCGGGTCTCATGGAACTCACTGCCCTCCATCATGAACTCGCAGAATCCGCCCCTGTCGATAACCCCTACAAGCTTGCGGCCTTCCACAACGGGAAGCCTCTTCAACCCTTTTCGGAGCATCAGGTCCACCACGGTCATCAGGCTCTCAGACGGCCTGACAAAGATCGGGTCAGGATTCATGACATCCCTTACCTTCATGTTACCGATCTGCTTGAGCCTTTCGATAAGATTTCCCTCGGAATCATCCAGGAATGAACTTTGGGCAAGGACTTCCAGGTAGGTAGGTGTTGCTTTTCGAAGAATATCCTTTTCAGACAGGTAACCAACAAGAACCCAATCGTCCCTCACCACGGGGACCCCTGAAAGGCGCTGGCTGAAAAGAAGATGAACTGCGTCAAGTACACTGTCATCCTCCGACACGGATGACAGGTCCCTGTGCATGAGCTGCTCTGCGTTTATCGTCAATACTTCATTCCCCTTTCAGAGAAGAAAAACCTAATTTCGTGAGGATTACGTGGAACACAAAAAGAGGGAGACGCCTGACCCGGCTCCATCTCCAAGGCTCCTGGACAAGCCTGAAGAGCCATTCGAGGCCGGCCTTCTGAAGGAAAAGGGGCGCCCTTTTCAGGTTGCCTGAAATAACGTCAAAACTTCCCCCTACTCCTATCGAAACTGTTCCGTCAAGCTCTGAATGATGCTCTCCTATCCAGTACTCCTGCCGGGGAACTCCCATCCCGACGAAGATGAACCTTGAACCGGATCTCCTGATATCCTCTAGGATCCCGGGAAGGTCCATGGGTTCGATGTAACCGTGCCGTATGCCACCGATCACCAGTCCGGGATAAAGGGACCTGAGCTTCTCGGCAGCCTTGTTCGCCACACCGGGGGCTCCTCCGAGGAAGAATACCGGCCATCCCTCTATGGAAGCAAGCCTGCACATACGCTCGACGAAGTCGACGCCGGGGATCCGCTGGAGGACGGGGGTCCCCAGGAAATTAAGGGCTCCCGTAAGACC
>LDZT01011781.1_pt1 | contig 22617 bp, 18 predicted proteins | sample 615521 | NCBI WGS metagenome assembly LDZT01 (sample SAMN03408292, study PRJNA278302) | terrestrial metagenome | isolation source: oil reservoir sample SB1 | place: USA: Alaska, North Slope, Schrader Bluff formation | collected 2011-09
GAAGTCGTTCAGGTCCCCCAGCACGACGATGCTGGCTTGAGGATCGACAGCTAGAATCTGCAGCACAAAGTCGTGAATAATGTTTGCCTGCTGAATGCGCTGGGTTTCCGAAAGGAGCAAGGGCGGCTGGATATCGCCATACAGCGCTCCATCCTCCCCTTTTGAGTTGAGGTGGTTGGCGATAATGAAAATATCCTCACCGCGAAAGTTGAATTGAGCAGCCAAGGGCTTACGGCTATCCCTGAAAGCATAACTACTTGGCGAGATTCTACCTGGGTTCATGCTCAGTTGAGGTTTGCCATCGCGTACCAAAACCTGCACGGCTGATGTAGCATCACCTGCTGGTGCTGAAGTGGGGTCCAAACCACGGTCTGTGCGGTAAAGCAACACGTTGCGGATATTTCCCCCCTCCAACCCGCCATCTGCATTCCGCTCTGGGTCAATCGAAAGCCACGCATACTCTGGTCCACCAGCCTGTCGAATGGCTTCAAGGAGCGCTGCTAAAGTCACGTCAGCAGAGGTTACCAGCGAGTCCAGCGCCCCATCGTCATCTTGAACCTCTTGCAGGGCTAAGACATCTGGATTACCCAAGTTAGTAACGATATCCTTTGCAAGTTGAGGGAGCCGCTGCGGATTAGTCTGAGCGTCCAAATTTTCCACGTTATAAGTTGCCACAACAAGATGGTTATCCTCAAGGGAATACGCAACAGTCTCTTTGTGAACGTTACCCTGCGAAAACTGCAACTTTTCGGTTGGCAAAAGGCGGAAATTGCCAAAGTCATAACTGATAATCCCAATGATTGATTGCGTAAAACGCGCCCCTACTTGAATATCGGGAATATTGATAAAAGCATCATCAAGTAAAATGCGCTCTGGGTTAAAGTCATTCGCGCGGATAACCAATGTACCTCGGGAAGATAGCACAGTTGCGTTCTTACCTTTGTCAGCTACAACAACGACCTCGCGATATTTCGAAGTGGGACTAACTGCAAGAGCTTGATTGACCTGTACGCGCATGCCTTCCAAGCTTTCGTAGAAATCAAGCCCATCTTCCTGTGGGTCAAATAAACCACTTTTGCCCGCGTAGCCATTGATGTCATTAGCAATCACCTGGTTAGGGATGGTGCGTCCCCCCTCCCCTAGGACGATTGGTTCCGGCAGAGGGTTGCCTTTGGAGAGAATGTTAAAATCATTCGCTTGAATCTGGGTTATCGTGAGTGAATTGCTGCCGACGCCAGCAGGATTGAATTCCTTGACCACGCCACTGGCAATTAATACCTCATCACCCACACGAACGGTGCCGATCGAATGTGCTGCAATAAAAATGCCCTCGGAAGTGGCTTCATCCATATCAGGCAGCAGATCTTGCAAGTAAAATCCGCTGACTGTGATGCCCGTCACAATTCCATAAACATTTGTCACGGTTTGCCCCTCTAAAGGCGAGCGGTGCTGCGCGCCTTGTATCTGGCTGATAGGTGTTCGCTGCATTGTCTCAGGCTTGATTTCCGCTGCTATCACCTCGGGTTCGGTTTGGGTAGGGGCGTGGATTGTGTTGAAGTTACAAGCAGTTAATGAAAAAATCAGGCAACAATATATGAACAAACGTCTACGATACATTTTCATAGTTAGAAATCCTGACAATTGTACCTGTATTCATCACTCTTACTAAGCATTAATGCATTAAAATAGCCTTATGGAAATTCAAATTGCAGTTGCTAAGGTTGACCGCTTTTATTCTGGGGAACAAGGTGATCAAGTCGAAGTCATTGAACGCCCGCAAGGCGGTATCTCCGTCATTCTGGGTGAAGGCAAGCTTAACGGTCAACGGTCTAAAGAAATTTCGCGTAAAGCTGTTCATCGCGTCCTTTCATTAATTTTCGAAGGTATTCACGATGGGGCTGCTTCGCGGGCGGTGCTTTCCGCACTTAAAGCCGAACACCGGGGCGAGGCAGAACTCAGCTTAAATATCCTTTCTTGCGACTTGGAAACAAGTACGATTCTCCTCACCAAAAATAACCTAGTACCAGTATTCCTCCTGCGTAATGATCAGGATAACCTAATTAGCTACAATGAAAGCGAAGTTTTAGACCCCTTGAAACCTACTATCTATCAATTCCCGATTGAAAATAACTTTACGATCGTGATGTTTTCAGATGGGATCGCGACCGCCGGAGCTGATTTCGGTCAGCCATTACAGTGGGGCGACCTCATGGAAACGATACTCGATGAGCCTGATCTATCCGTGCAGCAATTAGCTGATCAGCTACTCAACCAGGCAGTAGGACTCGATTTGGGGAATCCCCATGATGATATGACCGTTGTTGTAATCCGTGTGAACCGCAGACAGGGAAAACCCATTCGTAGGATATCCATGGTTTTACCCGTTTAACTAAAAGGAGAGATGATATGCGTGAGCAGGTTGTGTTAATTACTGGAGCCAGTGGCGAGATTGGGCACGGGCTTATTCGCTATTTAGCCGAGCAAGATTGCCCGATTGTTACACTAGACGTGAACCCATTAGACAAAGCCTTACGTCCGCTTGTTGCCAAGTGGATTGTGGGTGATGTGCTCGATCAAATCCTGCTTGGCAGGCTGGTGGTGGAGCACCAGATCCGCACCATTTACCATCTTGCTTCCATCCTTTCCACCAAAGCAGAATATAATCCAGAAACCGCCCATCGCATCAACGTAGAAGGCACCTTAAACCTGCTGCGCTTAGCCGTAGAGCAATCCCAATGGCAAGGGCAGTCGGTTAAGTTTATCTATCCAAGCTCCATTGCTGTATATGGTCTGCCCTCGCTAGAAGTAAAGCGGCGCGTTGGCAAGGTAAAAGAAGGAGATTATACCTATCCCACCACAATGTATGGCTGCAATAAGCTCTATTGCGAAAGCTTAGGGCGTTATTACAGCAAGCATTACCGCCAGCTGGCAGCCGACGCCAGCACAGAACCGACGGTCGACTTTCGCTGCCTGCGCTTCCCGGGACTAATCAGCGCTGAAACGATCCCCACCGGCGGCACGAGTGACTACGGGCCTGAGATGCTGCACGCTGCCGCGCAGGGCATCCCTTATAGCTGTTTTGTGCGCCCAGATACTATTTTACCTTTTATGGTGATGCCTGATGCCATCAAAGCGTTGGTAAAGCTTGAAGAAGCTGATGTGAGTAAGATTTCACAGCAAGTGTATAACGTGACTAGTTTTAGCCTCAGCGCCCAGCAAATTTATGAGATTGTGGTGCAAGCTTTTCCACTAGCTCAGATCACTTTTGAACCTGACCGTCGCCGACAAAAAATCGTGGATACCTGGCCTGAGGATGTAGATGATAGCGCTGCCCGTGCGGACTGGGGTTGGCAGCCAGATTATGATCTGGAGCGTGCGTTTCAGGGCTATCTCATCCCTAAGATTAGGGAGCGCTACACACCTAAACCAGAAACGATAGATATCGCTAAGTCTTGATGTACCTATGCAGAGTATGCCTGCGATTAACGTGAGGAAAAATGCCAATTTATGAATATCTCTGTAAAGATTGTGGAAATCGATTTGAGCAGATTAAACCGATGAGCGCAGCCAATGAAAAAACCAGCTGCCCCAAATGCGCTAGCTTAGAAGTGCGGCGCCTGATCTCAGTGGTAAATGCCTTCAGCGGTGGAAAGACCGTTGCAGGTTCTTCAGGATCCTGTTCCAGTTGCAGCAGCTCTAATTGCAGCACCTGTGGGATGTGAGCATGAAAGAAATTAACGGTAAGCTCGTCCTTATCACCGGCGGCTCGAGCGGCATCGGCTTAGCCATCGCCCAGCAGCTGTTTGCCCAGGGCGCTTCTGTCGTGATCCTGGCGCGCGACCAGCAGCGCTTGGATGCAGCAGTAGCTAAGATCGAACAGCAACGCCACAGCCCAACCCAAAAGCTCGCTGCGCTTTCAGCGGACGTCACCGATGAGCCTGCCTTACGCCAGGCTCTGACCCAGCTCAAAGCAGAATACGGCTTGCCAGACCTGATTATCAATTGTGCTGGCGTTTCACGCCCGGGCTACGCCGAAACTTTGGAACCCCAAATTTTCCATTGGACCATGGACATCAACTACTTTGGGACGGTTAACGTCTGCCAAATCCTTTTGCCGGACCTGATTGCGCGCGGTAGTGGACATATTGTAAATTTTTCTTCCTTAGCTGGCGTTATCGGCGTTTTTGGATATACCGCTTATTCCGGTTCTAAGTTTGCCGTGCGCGGCTATTCTGAAGCTTTGCGCAGTGAGATGAAGCCTAAAGGCATCTTGGTCTCGGTTGTCTATCCGCCGGATACGGACACTCCGCAATTAGCTTGGGAAGATCAATTCAAACCTTTTGAAACGCGCGTCATCGCTGGCTCTGATCATCCTCTACCAGCAGATAAGGTTGCCGCCGACGTCATCAAAGCAATCCGTAAGGACAAGATTAACATCATCCCTGGGGGAGAGGCAAAATTGCTTTTCTTTGCGGCAACGCGCTTAGGCGGCGGGATCTTCCCCATCATGGATATGCTTGTTCGTAACGCCATGAAGAAGAAAGCCACACATGAAAAACAAGAGAAAGCAGCGAACAAATAGCAATTACACACAATATGGAAATCGATGACCTGCTGCTCGCCTGGCAAGAAGACGCGGAATTTACCCGTAATACCACCTGTTGGAACGTGACCCCTTCCAAAGCTGCGGATTTCGCTCCGTTTCCGCCAGGCTTGCCCACCAAACTTATCCAAAATCTGGAAGTGCAAGGAGTTCAGCAGCTTTACAGCCATCAAGCCGAAGCTTATCGCCTCATTGAAGCTGGCAAACATGTGGTCATCGCCACAGGCACGGCAAGTGGCAAGACGCTGTGCTATAACCTGCCAGTCTTGCAAGCCTTGCTGCAAGAACCCTCTGCGCAGGCGCTATATCTCTTCCCCACCAAAGCGCTGGCTCAGGACCAGCTCAAGAACGTGAGGGCTTTGAATCCTACAGTAAAAGCTATCATTTACGATGGCGATACGCCCACGCATCAGCGTAGCGAGATTCGCAAGCACGCCGCGATTCTCATCACGAACCCAGATATGCTGCATCAAGGCATCCTGCCGCATCACACGCTCTGGCATCAGTTCTTCCGTGGGCTGCGCTACGTGGTCATTGATGAAATGCACACTTACCGCGGCGTTTTTGGCTCACATGTTGCCAATGTTATCCGCCGGCTCAAGCGCATCGCTGCTTTTTATGGCGCCTACCTACAATTTATCCTGACTTCTGCCACTATCGGCAATCCGGTCGAATTAGCTACCAAACTCATCGAAAGCCCGGTTGCTCTCGTCGAGCAAGACGGTTCACCCCATGGTAAACGCCATTTTCTCATTTATAACCCGCCCCTCTATGATGAGCAGTTAGGCTTACGCACCAGCAGCATTCAAACCGGCATCCACTTTGCCCGCCGTATGATGCTGGATGGCCACCAGACGCTCATCTTCGCACGCACACGCCGCAGCGTTGAAATGATCCTGACTTATCTTTATGATACGATGCCGACTGAATGGCGGGCAAAAATCCGCGGTTATCGCAGCGGATACCTTAAAAATGACCGCCGCGAAATTGAAACTGGCTTCAAGACGGGCAGTATAAAGACAGTCGTGGCAACCTCGGCGCTGGAACTGGGCATCGATATCGGCGATTTAGAGTCCGTTATCATGGTGGGTTACCCTGGCTCAATTGCCACAACGCGCCAGCGGGCTGGGCGCGCCGGCCGCAAGCAGCAAGCTTCCTTAGCGATGTTGATCGCCTCTTCGGAGGCGATGGACCAGTATTTAGCCAACCACCCCGAATATTTGACTGAAAAATCGCCTGAAAATGCGCTAATTGACCCCAATAACGCCTCGATCTTGCTGCAGCACCTGCAATGTGCCGCTTTTGAGCTGCCATTCAGCGCTCAAGATCACTACGGCAGCCTGCCGGAGAACCTGCTCAAGGCTTATCTGGAAGTGATGGTGGAGGCTGGCTGGCTGCACGCGCAAGACGGGAAATACTATTGGATTGCCGATCAATACGCAGCGGGGAACATCTCACTGCGCAGCACAACTTCCAGCATCATCTCCTTAAAGGTAGATAATGGCGCTCAGTCGCAGCTTATTGGCGAAATCGACGCTGCCAGCGCTGCCTGGCTCGTGCATCCAGAAGCCATCTACTTGCATGAGGCGGAGTCTTACGAGGTCAAGAGCCTGGACCTCGAGCACGGACTCTGCGATTTGGTCCCGGTGGACTATGATTATTACACCATTCCCGAGCGCAATACGACTATCGAAGCTTTCAACCCGAGGCAGCAGGAAGTCTATTCCCGCTATAGCAAGACCTTTGGCGATCTAAACCTAAGGCAGGAAGTGAGCGGCTACCGCAAAGTGCGTTGGCAGACAGGCGAAACCATCGGGCATGGTGAGGTGCACTTACCGCCAAGCTTTTTGGAAACCAAAGGCTGCTGGCTGGCGCTGGAACCCGCTCTGGTTGATACACTGCGCGCAGAAAACCTTTGGACAGCGGGAGCGAACAACTACGGGTCCGGCTGGGCGGCTCTCAAGCGTCAGATTTTGATGCGCGATGGGTATCGCTGCCGCGCTTGCGGCACAAGCGGCGATGAAAGCACGCTGCACGTACATCATATCCAACCCTTTAAGACGTTCGAAAACTTGGAATTAGCGAACCGGCCTTCAAACCTGGTGACACTCTGCCCGGCCTGCCACCACCTGGCGGAGCAAAACGTGCGCTTGCGCAGCGGATTAGCGGGCGCTGCCTATGCGCTGGGCAACCTGGCACCGCTCATGGTAATGTGCGACCGAGAGGATTTGGGCATGCTCTCCGAGCCGCGTTCAGTGCTAGCTGAAGGCAAGCCTGCCATCCTGATATACGACAGCATCCCAGGCGGATTGGGGCTTTCAGAGCACCTCTATGAGCAGCATGCACTATGGATTAGCCGTGCCATCGAAATGGTCGCTGAATGCCCTTGCCAAGACGGCTGCCCGGCTTGTGTCGGTCCGATTGGCGAGGAAGGACACGGTGGTAAAAAAGAAGCCTTAGCCTTGCTCGAGGGATTGGTCTGAAATGGATTTCGAATCGCTCAGTGAAAAATTACGTCGCATGGGCATACAGATTGGCGTGCAAAAGCCTCTCGAAAGCCCCAAGCAGCTGCGCCGCCCCATTGAAACCGTGATTCCTGGGCGAGAAATCCAGACCAACTTTGGCAGCTTGTTCTCCTTGGGGCATTCCTACCCCCAAGATTATCTGCATGGCAGGCAGCCCGTTCTTCCCCAACATCCGATTTACGGATTAGCCCGCTGGTCGCGCGTCCCCGAATTAGAACAAAAAAACCTCGATCAATTTATCTTTTTGGATACTGAAACCACCGGCCTTTCCGGAGGTACCGGAACGATGGCTTTTATGGTGGGTGTGGCGCGTTTCCAGGGAGAACGTTTAGCCATGGAACAGTTCTTCTTGCGCAACCCAGCTGAAGAAGCTGCATTGCTCGCCGGCTTGGAAAAATTTTGTGACGGCATGGCAGCAGTTGTAACCTATAACGGTAAATCATTCGATATTCCTATTCTCAATACGCGTTACATCCTGCAAGACTTCACCAGCCCTTTTGAGGACCTGCCGCACCTAGATTTGCTGCACCTCACCCGCCGGATTTGGCGGGCGCGCTTGGAACAATGTAACCTCAGCAACATCGAGCAGCAAATCCTGCAGCTTCAGCGGGATGGAGATGAAGTCCCAGGGTATTTGGTTCCCGAATACTATGCGCAATACTTGCGCGATGGCAATGCGGAGCCTTTGCGCGGTATCTTTTACCATAACGAGCAAGACGTGTTGAGTTTGGCGGCTTTGTTTGCTCTTTTTGCCGATATTCTGCACGATCCTTCTGCCTGGGAAAATGGCAGCTCGCAAGACCTGACTGCCTTAGGTCGCTTGCTTGAATGCATGGGCGAAATCGATGGAGCCGTTAATTTATACCAGAGAGGCGCACGGGCAGCAGATTCCCCAGCAAAAAAGCTGGAGCCCCTCTTGGCACAAGCTAAGCTGCACAAACGCCATAGAAAATTTGACTGGGCAGTACCACTCTGGGAGCAAGCCGCCGCAGAAGGTTCGCTGGAAGCTATGGAGGAGTTAGCAAAATATTACGAGCATCGCGCCCGCCAATTGGAGAAGGCACTCGATTACACCAATCAAGCGTTGAGGCTGTTAGAAACTATTCCGGACTCCGCGCTGCGCACCCAAGCATTCCTCTATAGGCAGCAGCGCTTGATGGCAAAACTTCAACGCCATCAAGCGCATGGGGATCAGGCTTCAGCAAAAGATTAACCGATCTTGATTACCTCTTTTACGCGCTTTCTTCTGGGACCTTTCCGTAGGCATAGAGTGTTGGAATATAAACGGTAGCCTTGCCTTCTAACCAAGTTTGCATAGCTTCTTGTTTGAGTTCCAAAATTTCATCGACGGGCATCAGCCCACCCAAGTCGTAGGCAATGATATCCCATTCATTTTCGAATTCATGCGCAGTCGGTTTGCCCCAAACCCCTGCTAAAGAGCCGCCATGTATATCTTGTAGTCCTGCCTCAAGGAATAATTTTTTCATCTTACGGCCCATGGTAAGATCTGCACCCTGGAAAGCCAAACTGCGGTTTTGGACTTGACCAATGCGCTCGAAGATTTCCGGGTAGTCGATGCGCGCTTGGTAGTCCGGCTCAGCAAAAGCAATCACATATTTCCCTGGCTTAGTTACCCGTTTCATCTCCTGCAATAGTGCTAATGGCTCTCTTTGCCACATTAATACATAGTGACAAACGGATAAATCAAAACTATCCTTTTCAATCGGTAACTCTGCGCCATTGCCACAAAAAACTAATCCTTCTCGGTTTAAGGGTAAGGCGTACTGGCAGCGCTCAACATCCCAATCTACTCCCCAGGCTTGCAAGCCGCGCGCTTCAAAATCTTCAAATAAGACGCCAGTTCCGCAGCCTACATCAAGCACGCGTTCCCCCACCATGCAATTCACCTTCGAAAGCAGGTAATTTCTAAGGGTTTGCGTCCAGCCCGCTTGCACCTGATAGCGGTTGTGCCAGGTTTCAATGCTCAAATCTAATTTTGGTATCTTCGGTTCCAAAGTACCTCCCATTCTTCAGTTAGGATATTGCCCAAATGTGTTTCAAAAGGGGCGGCAGAAATAAGCTCTCCATTTGGAGAAACAATAAGCTGTATAAATTCCCTTTCCGGATTGCTCGGAAATATGCGATTACGTAATGCAATTTGTTGCTGCATAGCAATTGGAAAAGGCAGATCCATCACAAGTGTGCTGCCGGCTTGCTCAACGTAATCTGAAGCGCGCAAGTAATTATCTAAAGCGGCTTCATCCGCCGGAAGCAGCGAGAAAGCGTTAGCTCCCATTCTAACATAGCGATCAATTAATAAACGGAAATCCGTTTCTGCGTTGATGACTAAGCCAACACAGGTATAGAGGTCATCTGATAAGATTTTTTCCAGAGCTTCATATTGCGCAGCATCTTCAGGATCTATCAGTACTATCAAGTGATCGAGTCCGCTGGTGAGAATTGCGTTTAAATAAGCAGGGGTTTGCATTTTCCTGCAAGAACTTACCAAACCGGTCACTAATCCCAACTCCTCACAATACAGGAGTAGTGTGATCAGATCTTCCCGCAAGGTAGGCTCTCCACCATAAAAAACCAGATGCGGAATACCGGCATCATATGCTTTCTTGATAATCGTCTTCCATGCATCTGTATCCAATTCGCCTTCTGCCACAAACGGCGCGCTTTCCGACATTGCTTCGGTTCGCTTTGTGAGGCAGCAATGCAGCTGATAAGGTGCGGAAATATCTGTGAGTTCTGAAAGAATCTCGAGCCCATAGCATGCCTCGGGCACTTGGTCCGGCTTTAGGATAATTTCTCTCAAGACCTGGTGAAAGGCAGCCAAATCTTTAGCTATCGTCTCGCGATCAGTGTTGAAGCGCTTAGCTGCCAATTGAATAATTTCTTCTTCCGTTTTACCTTGCATCAAATAATAGGCAAACTCTGTTCCCGTCTGGTTTAAATGCAGCACTGTGGAGGCATTGATAATCAGCAGACCTTCTCCATGCGGCTCGATGCGCAAATGCAGTCGAAATTGTTCTGGGGTTTCGGGTGGCGTGTGGTATGTATACAAACCTGGTGAAAGCGGTTCTTCCTTAGGTAAGTTTGAAAAAAGTTGTTTGAAAAACTGGTCCATGCACTCACCTCACAGCACTTCTGTAAATATCGGCGATACACATTGATGCTCTCTCGCTAAGGGGCAGCCTCCGCCACACTCAACCAGAAAATCACAATGCCGGCAGCCCTCCGGGATATCCTGGCGCTCCCTTAGCTGGCGTGAAAGGGGATGATTCCAAATGGAATCCCAACTGTCATTCAAGATATGCCCCAGCGCTTGATAGTACGATTGACAAGGAATGACTTGACCATCTGACTCTACGCACATATTGTAATAAGCTGCGGTGCATCCCTTGATACCTAAGCTCATCTGCATAGGATTGAAGGCGCAATATTGCGTTGGTGTGTACCAAATCAAACGCTGCTCATGAGCTTGGGTGATATGTTGCGCCACATCTAGTAGTGCAGGCAGCTCGCTTTCCTTGATACCAGCTTGCACCTCTTTGCCATGACCAGAATAAATCAGACCGTTTAACCCCACCGTTGGAACGCCTTCAGCCGCTAAGAATTCCAAAATGCGCTCGAGCTCATAAGCGTTATTCTGTAGTAAGGTAGTGTTCGTCATCATATAAATTTGGGAAGCCACAACGTTCCGTAAGCCCGCTAACGTTTCCTCCCAGGCACCACTGGCACGTACCATCGTGTCATGCACAGATGGGTCATACGATTCAATTGTGATTTGGACATGATCCAAACCGGCTGCAATTAAAGCCTGCAATAACGTTGAATCCGCCAATTTGCGCCCATTTGTATTCAATCCAGTGACCAATCCTTTTTCTTGTGCGTAAGCCACCAGTTCCACCAAGTCATCACGCAAGGTAGGTTCACCACCCGTGAAAACCACGTGTGGAACGCGCAATTCCCAGATGCGGTCGATGATTTCCTTCCAAGTTTGCGTATCCAACTCGGGATAATTACGCGGTCTGGCATTGTAGCAATGCGTGCAAGCGTTATTGCAACGGTAGGTGAGGGCTAAATCCATCCGGTAAGGAGCGGAAAGTTTCGCCGAAAAGGGCATAGATTTCTCCAGCCCTAAGTCACATACCGGGCAAAGGCCGCTCTCCTCATCAATTAATGCATCCACTTGCTGGCTAATCAAACGATAATCTTCCGCCAACCGCTTGCTCGGAACATTAAACACCGAACTCAGAGATTTAAGCGCAGTTTTCTGTTCTACCTTGTTAAGGTGATAATATGCCATTTGCACCGCAGTAGGGTTCAAGTGCACTACACGGCTGGCATTGACGACAAGTAAGCCGCTGCCATCCTCATCAATGCGCAAGTGCACACGCGATTTACCGCCATGCTCTTGAATATCAAACGTATGCAGCCCCGATTGAACCAAAGGCGCTTTTTGCCGGGTAAAGAATGCCACGCTTGCCTTCCTTAGCTCCTACCGACCACCGCCTGCACAGGCACAAGCACAGCCTGCGCAAGCACAAGCACAGGCACAAGAGTGCCCTCCCCCACCGCCGCCACGGAATCCGCCCCCTCCACTTTTTGGTGATGAAGTTTGGATTGGAACTGGGTTCGTTTTGCTGGTAATTGCGCTGGTAAAGCCGGTTATGTTGCCAATCACGCCGGCAGCAAGACTCGAAGCGCCATTAATCATCGAGGCGGCAAAATCAGAGCCAGGGATATGCGGCAAAGAAACGGATGGTTTGCTGCTGCCCGCACCGCCACCGGAGCTGACCGGTGCGGCAACAGCACCTCCACCACTCGTGCTGGTCGCAGGGCTCGGTCCGAAGGTTGGATCATACCGCCACCACCATCTTGGGATGATGATTGGACCACCGGAGAGGGTTTCCTGCGTCTTTCGGTTGAAGTCCTCGTCTAGCATAGTCCACTCTAAGGTGTGCTCGTATTGCGCGCTCTTAACTTCAGGTGTTTGAGCATCTTGCACTGCTTTCCAGGCGCGACTGACGATGTCTTCGTAGTAAGCCACTGTTTCTTTTTGGCTAAAACCTTTCATCTTCTCCGTGACGGATTTGACCAGGTCAATCATCATGCTTTGCAACTGTTTGGTACGTTCGCGGTCATTGGGCAGCTTAAAAGCCTCAATGAATTGCTTTTCATACGCGTACAAACCTCCTGGGAGCGGATCAGCGGGTTCAATTGTGAGGGGATCCTTATTCGTAATGGTAATTGCTTCTTTTTTGAGCAAACCGAAAAGGATCATGGTCAAAATTTTATCTAAAGGCTCTTGCATTAGAATACCGGCTTCCACAGCGGTCAGCCCGCGTTTGATGCCCTGCCCTTCGATTGAAATCTTAGGCGGCATATATTCGAGCTTGCGCTTTTGGGCTTTCTTTTTATTCGTAATGGCTGCCCAGATGCTAAAAGCAGAAACCAACAATACCGGCAAGCAGCAAGCAAAGTTAGAGGAAAAGAAATCCCAGAAGCTTCCTCCGGAGGTGCTGCCCGAGCTACCCCCACCGTCCGATACTACCGGTACCGCAATAATGCTTTCAGTTGGAACCACGCGAGCTGGGAAAGCTGCTCCAAAAGTGTAAGGGGTATGTACGTTTGCGTTCTCGGTGTACCAGGAATAATACACACGACCATCGCTGGTAGTTGAGGCTTCAGGTGCGTCCTCACCTGGCCATCCACTGGGGGTATAGTAGACCCCGTCGTTAACCCCCACCCCGGGCGGCAAAATAATCGTCATGCGATACTTTGTCTCAGTGGATCGGTCATATTGGGAACCGAAATAATTGGGGGTTATCTGGAAATTAACATAGTTATCTTTATCGGGTTGGTCGTAAGGGAAAAGAACGCCCGTGATATTTGACACTGTGACAATCACTGTCCCCATCTGACCGGGTTGGATCGCCAAATCTTGCAAAGCTAACTCGGCGCCATCAACATAAGACGACGGGCCAATCTCTGGAATAGGTTTATCGTCTATAGTTCCACTGATGTTCTTATAGTCGTAGTCAGCCTGTGGCAACCCCAAATCTATGAAGTCGATTGGATCTGCCTTCGGGTCATTTTGAAAAACCATGTAGTAATACAGGGTCAGGCTGCCATCAGCTTCCAAGTAAGCTTCAACTTCATATTCGTTCACCTCAAAGCGGTAGGTTTGCGCTTGCACTGCAGCAGGCGCAAACATAGCAGCCAGGATAACCGCTAAGACAGCCAATAATCGCAATATTTTCATCGTTTTTACCATTTTGGTTCTTCTGTGAGTTGATACGTTGTTCCACAATTGGGGCAAGAAACCATAGGGGCACCATTGACCATCTTAATATCCTCGGTAGATAGCGGAGCTCCACAAGACTGGCACTTAATCGTATCCATCGAGACGTTTCCAGGCAAATCGACTTGCAAAGTTACATTTTGCGTCGCTTTTTCTGCTTTAGCCCCTAACCTGGAACCCCAGAATATGCACAGAAAGCCAACCAACAAACCGATAATTCCAACCCATAACCAACCTGTGCTACCCTCAGGGCTGAATGCTCCCAAAATAAACAGGAAAGAAAAAACGATAATGATCCCTGCTAATATATACAGTATCGTCCTAGCTGCTTTCATTCTGCAATCTCCTTCGATAAAATCTTGTGGTTTCTATCACAACTTTTATTATCTTAATGGACAAGATTCAAAGGTTCCCTATATAATATAGCTATTGGTAAATCATAACACAGATGAATAATTGCTAAGAAAGTGAGTGAGCCCATCATGGTAAAAACTAACATTCCAGATATTGTTGTTTCCAGACTACCTCTTTATCTGCAAACCCTCAATCACCTCTTACGGGAGGGCAAGGAAGTCATTTCCTCGAATGAGCTAAGCCAGCATGTGGGCATTCCCGCTGTGCAAATTCGTAAAGATCTTTCTTTTTTCGGCGGCTTTGGCGTTAAAGGCAAAGGGTATGACATCATTCATCTCATCGATAATTTGAGAAACATCCTCAACCTCAACCAGATTTGGCCGATGGTAATTGTTGGCGTGGGCAATCTGGGCCAAGCTCTCATCCACTACCAAGGCTTTGCCAGGCAAGGGTTTGAGATTGCCCTCGCATTGGATAATAACCCCAAGATTATTGGCACGGAAATAGCCGGCATTGTTGTTCAGGATGTTGCCGATATGCAAGCTGAGCTGGATCGCTCAGATATTCGCATTGCATTGCTGACGGTGCCTGCCAACGCTGCCCAAAGCACGGCAGAAGCCCTGGTTGCCAATGGGATTAAAGCAATCCTAAACTATGCTCCCATAGTATTAAATCTTCCAGATGGGGTGCGTGTGGCTAATATTGACCCCGTGCTCATGCTGGAGCGCTTGACGTATTATTTGAGTTAGTCTTTTCACTGAGGAGCTTCACCAACACATCAAGGTTGGCGATTTTGTCGGCACGTTGCTTATATTGTTTGTTCTTCTGGGTTATCTTTAGCCAGCCTTTTTCTAACTTTACAGAACTAATTTCTTTGAGAGGAATGGCTTTGCTATCCATTTGCAGCCAGCCTTCTTGCAGCAATATGACCTCGCCAAAGGAAACCCTGCCAGCCCGCTCTAACGTAGCGGTAGCTTGAGCATAAAGGAAGGGAAATGCCCCCTCACGGATCTGGCGCAATAAGCTCTCAAATTCATCCAAGCGCTGGCCATCCAGAGAAAAACTTTCACCATCGGTGGTCTGCAAAGTGAGCTTTCTTCGGGGTTTCCCTCTTATTCCCAAAAATTGGGATTGCGCGTAATCCATGCTGAGGCTTTCAAGTGCTTCCCAAGGAATAGATTTTTCTTGTTTGCCATGCACTATTTGTATCCCTTCTGGGTATAACACGACGAGCCATTTTTTACGTGGCAGACTGCCGAATACTAACCAGAGCAGCAGCACTAATACAATTGGCAAAAGCAAGAGAAATACTTTCGCGTTAATCCAAATAATACCAGGACCAAACTTTTCCACGCGAGGCATGAACTGTAATGCCAGCCAATAGACAAAGCCACCTAAAAGCAGCAACAAAATTAATCCGATCCAGAAGCGCAAAGCACGATTAAAACGGTCGGCTCGATCACTAAAGCTGGCAATTGGTTTGGAGAAAGTTTCTGGCTGTTGGGAAGTTGTCATACACCAAACCCTTGTTGTGTCCGTAAGATTAAATCCAAAATCGAAAACGCCCGAGCCGCACCTTCCACCGTGCATGTAACGGGATTATCAACCACATAAGCAGGAATGCCTAAGGCTATCGTGAGGTATTTATCCAACCCTTTCATCAGCGCAGTTCCGCCGCATAAAGCCACACCTCGGTCGATGATGTCTGAGATGAGCTCTGGTTGTGTCTTTTCCAAGACGCGCTTAGCTGTAGCAGCAATTTCCTCCAGCGGCGGTTGCATAGCTTCCACTATCTCATTGGTCGAAAGTGTTACCGGCTTGGGTAAACCAGTCACCTGGTCCTGACCCTGGATTTCCATGGTCATTTCTTCTTCTGTGGGGAGCGCAGCGCCGATGCGAATTTTGAGTGCTTCAGCCGTTGGTGGCGCCACGATGACGCCGTATTTCTTACGAACGTAACCGATAATCGCTGCGTCGATTTTCAAACCAGCGGTTTGCAAAGTTTCAGCGCTGACTATCCCAGTCATTGAGATGACCGCAGCTTGGGTTGTGCCTGCTCCCAAGCTGATGACCATATTGCCGGTGGGCGTATGAATCGGTAAATCCATCCCAATCGCAGCAGCTAACGGTTGCGGGATGAGGGTTACTTCCCTTGCACCAGCGCCCAGCCCTGCTTCCTGCACGGCGCGTTTTTCCACACTCGTGACCCCAAAAGGAACGGTGATCAGCATTTTCGGGCGGAAAAAGAGCGTGGGTCCCGTGACTTTGCGCACTAAGATGTTGAGGAATTTTTCCGTCAACTCGTACTCGGCGATAACGCCATAGCGCAACGGCCGAACCACTTCGATGGTTTCTGGGACCCTACCCAACATACCCAAGGCCGTAGTGCCATATTCCACCAGTTTCATCTCATTGATAACAATTGCCACGATCGTGGGCTCTTGTACCAAGATTTGGTTGCCTTCTGCAATTTGTGTGTTAAAAGTCCCCAGGTCTACACCTAATTCGCGAGATAATGCCGCCATGAAAATTCCTAAAGTTTTAGTTTGGTCTTAATTTTACCATTGCGTAGAAGTTTGCTTTAGCCAACTTAATAAAGGAGAGCACGCCTCTTAGCGGCTAAAGTATTGCAAGGCAACCCGCAATTTGTCTTCCAGCGTATCGGGCACTTCCTTCGGTAAGGCTTGCACGGCTGTTTGCGCCTCAACCACGCTATACCCTAAGCCCACCAAGGCTTCCAGCACCTGATCCTCAGCAGAAGTAGTGGCTTTGCGAGCTTCAAAGCCAGCTTCTGCAGTGATGCGCCCTTGCAAATTAATGATGATCTTTTGCGCAGTCTTCTTGCCAATCCCAGGCACCCGGTTGAAATACTCTGGCTGCTCACTCACAACCGCCTGGCGAATGTTATCCAACGAGAGTGAAGAAAGGATGGCTAAAGCTAAGCGTGGACCAATCCCTTCTACGCCCATAAACATCAGGAAAAATCGTTTCTCTTCTACAGTCCTAAAGCCATATAGCGCCAATAGGTCATCACGCACGATTAAATGCGTAAACAAAAAAACGATATCTCCAATTTCCGATTCACTGGCTAAGCTAGTGGTTACAGCGACCTCAAAGCCAATACCTCGCACATCTAAAACGAGACTATCGGGGGTTTTACTTTGAACTTTTCCACTAATTGATGCAATCATTGCATACCTGTACTTTAAAGGATATTCCGTCGTTGATTGTATATTTGATACAAAATTATACCTGTCGCCACAGCTAAATTCAGCGAATCACAAGCACCTTCCATCGGGATGCGCACCATTTTAGCGCAAAGCTGGATGTATTCATCCGGCAAGCCTTGGCGCTCGCTGCCCATCAGGAGCAGGCAAGTTTGCGGATAAGCGGTTTGGGCATAATCCTCTTCCGCATGGTCTGAAGTGCCCACGATGTTCATTTCTGTATGCAGCGCATGCCATGGCTGGAAGGCTTCCGCATGCGTTTTGGTAAGCTTTACCGTGAAAATAGAGCCCATTGAGGCTTTAACCGCCGCCGGGTCGTACGGATCGGTGCAATCATCTAAGAGCACCAAACGCGTTGCGCCTACGGCATCGCAAGTGCGCAAGATCGTACCCAAATTGCCGGGGTTTTGCACGGCTTGTAAGCCCACCCACAGCTCCCCCTCTTGAGGAGTGAGGCTCTCTAACGTTTGCCAGCGCTGTGCGATTACTGCGGCGATGCCTTGGGGTGTATCCTTGCGCGCCAACGAAGCAAAAACTGCTTCGTTCACTTCCAAACAATCAATGCCTGTTTTCTGTGCTCTTTCTACTAATTGTTGCCCATACTCACTCACTAACAGGTCGGGGCAGAAAACCAATTGCCGAATTTCAGCACCAGAATCAAATGCTTGCCCAACAACACGCAATCCTTCGGCTAAAAAAAGCCCGGTGGCACGGCGGTCTTTGAGTCGGTGTAACTTGCGAATAGCGATAATCGTGCTATTAGAAAGGCTAGTGATCATGCATCCTCAGCTGGCAAGCTGCGCTTGAAATTAAGCATGTTGATGTGGCAAAGCGCTATAGCTAAAGCATCCGCAGCATCATCGGGGGTTGGTGCGCTCTCAAGCTGTAAAAGGATTCTGACCATTTCCTGGACTTGCTTTTTATCCGCATTTCCATAAGCGGTAACAGCTTGCTTTACTTCATTCGGCGTATATTCAGCAAACGGAATATGTGCCTGTTCCAAGCAAAGCTGGATCACGCCGCGCGCTTCGCCAACTTGCATCACAGTCTTGATGTTCCTTTGAAAAAACAGGCGCTCCACTGCGCTCTGAGTAGGTTGATACTGAGAAATCAATTCCAAAAGATGATCATAGAGGTAAACTAAACGGCTGGAGGTAGTCCTCACAGCCGTTGAATCAATCACGCCAAAAGAAATTGCGCTCAAATCGCCCGCTTGGCTCACCTGCACCAGCCCGAAACCAGTTATGGCGATGCCAGGATCGATGCCTAATACCAACATCCGAGATTATTCTTCCTCAAACAAAGCTAAGACTTCTTCAGTTACCTTTAGGTTAGTAAACACATTTTGCACATCGTCGCTCTCTTCCAACGCTTCAACTGTGCGTAAAACGCTGATCGCCTCGTTAGGATCCAATTCAACTTCTTGTTTGGGAATCATGCGAATGCCTGCTTCTTCCGGTTTGATGTTAAATTTTTTCAGGCTCTCTTCAATCGCCTTGAAGGTTTCTGGTGCACCGATCACCTCGATGTAGCCATCGTCTTCAATAACATCGTCTGCGCCAGCCTCAAGAGCTGCCTCAAAAACCCTATCGAAGTTTTTCCCGTCAGATTTGATGGAATAAACAGCTTTACGCTCAAATTGCCAGCTGGCGGAGCCACTTTCGGCTAAGTCTCCCCCAGCACGGGTGAGAATGTGACGCAATTCTGCCACGGTGCGATTGCGGTTTTCGGTAACACACTCGATAATCGCTACAACGCCGCGTCCAAGATAACCTTCATATGTAGTTTCAATCAGCTCTGCTTCGGACTTATCTTCACCGGTCCCGCGCTTGATAGCGCGTTCGATGCTGTCTTTAGGCATGTTATTTGCCCTAGCTCTCTCAATAGCTAAAGCCAAGCTAACATTCATATTCGGATCACCACCCCCGCGGCGAGCAGCCATAGAAATTTCGCGTGCTAAGCGCGTAAATACAGCCCCTTTTTTGGCATCAGCTGCGCCTTTTTTACGTTTAATTGTGGACCAATGCGAATGTCCAGACATAGATTGTTCTCCTTGATCGTAAAAGAAAATAACAGCCTTCTCGTTGAATATTATACCATCAGGAGTTAGGCCGATGTGGTCAAAATTAAAATGAAAAACCGCCAGAATGGAACTGACGGTACCTGTCGGGGCGCCGGGATTCGAACCCGGGACCTCTTGCACCCCATGCAAGCACGCTAGCCGGACTGCGCCACGCCCCGAACATTTTTGATTATACATAAGCATCGGTTAATGTGCAAGCTTTTTCTCTACGAGGGTGTTGAAAAACATTGGTTAATCGATTACACCCAAATTTTTCAAAGTTAAGAATTTTAATCTGCCCTCTCCCAGCTCCGAATCCCGTTCGTTTTTTAGCGTCAATCTGCTGGGAGAGGGTGGTTCTTTTGCAGGCGGGGGTTTTCAACACCCTCATCTTTACGCGTTTACCTTCAAAGAACGGTGTTCTTAGACAAAAATTATCGTGAAATTTATCTCTTGTGGTAAAATAATGCTAACTTTATCCAAAATATCATCACTAAGTGGAGCGTTTATCATGGCATCCTCACTCTCACAAGGCATCGAAGCAGCTAAATCCGGTCAGATGGAACAAGCTTTAGCACATCTCAAAGACGCCATCGTGGAAGAACCCGAAAATGCTGATGTATGGGTTTGGCTGGCTGCAATCATAGAGGACGAAGATAAACAAACGATTTTTCTCAAAAAAGCCTTGGAGATTGACCCTAACAATAAACCCGCACAGCGCGGCTTGGCATTCATTGAACGCAAGAAATATATCCCACCCAAACCAGGCGAGAAGCTTTCTGACTATACTAAACCCATCGGTGTGTTTAAAGCTGAGCCAGCGCAATTCAGTGTGGAAAGTACGCCACAACCAGCTGCTGAAAGTGCCGTAGCTGCCGAATCAGCAGCGCTTAGTCAGCCAGCTGAGGAACCTGCCTCAACCCCAGCTCCCGAAGCAAGCCCAAGCCGTGAGAGCACGCCATCTCAAACCACACCGCCTGCATCTGCGCCCTCAGCACCGAGCCACAAAGCTTGGGTGGATATCCTCATCTATGGCGTGATTCTGATGGCTTTCGTCGTGATTGGCATCTTGATTGGTACAACGCTGCTTAATGTGAACATACCTTTCTTGACCAAACCCACACCGGTACTTTCTGTGCTGCCACCAAGCGAAGGTGTTTTTCTGCTCGAAAACGGGCAGTATATCGAAATGCAACTTAGCCTAAACGCGCCACAAACAGAAGAGGGGATCCCGTCGACTGCTCAAACTCAGCCACAGGTCGTGATCAACAATCAAGTGATCCAGCTCGAGCGTTTACAATTCGTCGATCAGGAAGGGAAGCCCGTGCCTTTTACCACGCAACCAGCAGAGAACGGCACAGCCATTCTCTTACCGCTTGAAACGCTCAACCCAGGGCGTTATTGCCTCATGTTTAACTTGAACGCTGCCCGCGGCGAGGCACTTTATTGGTGCTTGCAGATTGAATGAAAATTTGGGGAAAAATTTCTTTAGGGACGGGCAATTTTCAATGACACAAAATAAAATGGAACTTAATCTCCGGGAACCCAACCTGGATTATGCCAACTTTGGGTTAATTCTGACTAAAAAGCAATTGGCTGAGGACATCACCCACTTTGAGGTCTATTCCCCGCTCATTGCAGCCAAAGTACAAGCTGGTCAGTTTGTTATGCTGCGCGTGAGCGAATTGGGTGAACGCATACCGCTCACCATCGTAGACCGCGATTCGCAAGCTGGTGCGATTACACTTATTGTGCAAGCGGTGGGTAAAACAACCTGCATGCTTTGCGAGCTAGAACCGGGCGAGAAGATCTTGGATATCTTAGGCCCATTGGGTACGCCATCCGAGATTGAAAATTACGGCAGGGCGCTGATTGTGGCTGGAGGTGTGGGTGCTGCGGTTGCTTTCCCCGTAGCCAAAGCCCTAAAAGCAGCGGGTAATCACATCACCGCGATTGTCGGTGCGCGCACTAAAGACTTAATTATCCTCAAGGATGAAATTGAAGCCATTTCCGATGAAGTTTACTTCACTACAGATGACGGCTCTTTTGGTTTTCATGGCTTCACATCCATGCAGCTTCAGCAACTATTAGACCACGGCGCGCATTTTGATTATGCCTTAGCGGTTGGCCCGGTGCCTATGATGCGCAGCATTGCCGATATCACCAAGCCATACCAGATTCCAACGAAAGTCAGCCTTAATCCCATCATGGTGGACGGAACTGGGATGTGTGGTGGCTGCCGCGTTCAGGTTGGCGATCAGGTGCGCTTCACCTGCGTGGAAGGCCCCGAATTTGATGGGCATCTGGTTGACTTTGACACTTTAATGACGCGGAACCGTACATATAACCACATGGAAGCTTGTCGGCTGGAACCTAAGCTCGGCGAGATCCAAACTGAGCTGCCCATGACTGTTGCCCCGCCTAAGGCTCGCCAAGTGATGCCAGAGCTTCCGGTTGCAGAGCGCATCCACACCTTTGACGAAGTCGCGTTAGGTTTCACCGCCGAGCAAGCCCGCCTGGAAGCCGCGCGCTGTCTGCAGTGTAAAAACCCACGGTGTGTGGATGGTTGTCCGGTGGCAGTGAGGATCCCGGAATTTATTCAACTTATTCTGGAAGATAAAATCACGGAATCGGCTTCGCTGGTGCTAGAAGATAACATTTTGCCCCGCGTTTGCGGCCGCGTCTGCCCGCAAACAGAGCAATGTGAAGGCGCTTGTATCTTGAATAAAAAGGGGAAAGCTATTGCCATCGGCGCACTCGAGCGTTACGTATCCGATTATTTAGCGGAGCATCCTGTGGAGGGAGAAAAAACTACAATTAAATCCTCTGGGTTTAAGATTGCTTGTGTGGGCAGCGGACCTGCCTCATTGAGCTGTGCAGGAGACTTAATCAAAGCGGGCCATGATGTAACCGTTTTCGAAGCTTTCCACGATTTTGGCGGCGTGTTGCGCTACGGAATCCCCGAATTTCGTTTACCCAAAGCCATCGTCGGAAAAGAAATACAGCAGTTAGCCGACCAAGGAGTAAAGTTTGTGCCCGATGTGCTCGTCGGCGCTACTCTAACGATCCAGGATCTGCTCCAGCGGGATGGGTTTGACGCTTTATTCATCGGCACAGGGGCTGGCTTACCTAACTTCCTTCACGTCCCAGGCGAAAACCTTATCGGCATTTATTCCGCCAACGAGTTTTTAACACGTGTGAATTTGATGAAGGCTTACCTTTACCCTCAGGCAGACACACCAATCTTGGATATGGCAGACAAGCGTGTGGCGGTTATTGGCGGTGGTAACACAGCCTTGGATTCCGCGCGTGTGGCGCTGCGCTTAGGAGCGAGCCAAGCCTCGATTATCTATCGGCGCAGTGAAGCAGAAATGCCAGGGCGTTTCGAGGAGATTGAGCATGCTAAAGCTGAAGGCGTTAATTTCGAATTCTTGCGGAATCCCATAGAATTCCTTGGGAAACAGGAAGGGCACTTGAGCGGCATTCGTCTCATCAAGATGGAATTAGGTGAGCCCGATGATTCTGGTCGAAGA